>MDSV01088490.1_pt1 | contig 19691 bp, 14 predicted proteins | sample 810851 | NCBI WGS metagenome assembly MDSV01 (sample SAMN05326640, study PRJNA326480) | marine metagenome | isolation source: seawater | place: Atlantic Ocean: North East | collected 2012 | reverse complement strand
ATCTCTGAGCACTACTACTACTACTACCACGACGACGACGTCATATCCTGTAACGAAATTTGACAGGTGATGAGCCCGGGTTCGTACTGGAATGACATATTATTCAGATTCGTGGTACGTAGTTAGCCATGTGCATGCATATGCATGGGCTTGATTTTTTATCCTTATTTTATATAGCTGTCAGATAAAACACAACCGAGGGAGGACACACACCTCCCTCATACTTCAAGCACGTTCAGGAGGGTGAAACTCGAAGTTGATTATTACGTGGATCACTGGTAGCCATGCATGCTGGTTTGACGGGGGCTACTGTTTGCTCGAGCGCGTTCGGGTGGAAGCAGTGTTGTCGAGGGCTTTCAACATCGCCTTCGTCATCGCGCATTTTTGCGCGAAAATGTCTAGGCATCCCTGCACGTTCTTCTGTGGAGCAGCACGAAGAAGCGTGCTGTGCATCCCATGAGAAAAATGCGAAGCAGATAAATAGGCGCCAGGTGATGAGGAGAACAGGCTTTGCTTTTGTAAGCGCTACTGTCCTGTCTACGACGAAAGGTTTGGAAACTCGCGAAGCACTCGCCACAGTAGACGAAACAGGAGAGCATCCAGAAGAATGGGTCCTGCCGGTAGGTCTCTCGACGTTAGTTGTCAGATCTGATGGCACGCTAGACCTTTGGGGCAATGGATATACGTCTCCTCAGTCTCTCGACGTAATATTGCCTGACTCTGCAAGTAAATCAAAGGCAAGTCTCTTACCACAAAGCGAAACCCCTCTTGGAGCCTCACTCGCCCTTAAGTGGCCCGGAGGCACTCAGCTTGTGGTATGGCCGGCTTCGGGCGACAAATCTGTAGATTATAATCGTCACTTTACCTGGGCTGCTGGTTTTGAAGAAGGATTTTTCCTCGAAATATCTGTTCCATCAAAGGTTGACATCCATGGTAACACGGAGCTGGCAGAGATGAGCGTCGACTTACAAAGCGGCGGTCGTTGGTACGGAGGTGCACACCTGCTTCGACAACTGTGGCCTCTTGATAGAACACAGTGGGAAATTGGTCCTATGTATCCATTCGATCACGGACCAAACGGATTGGGCTCTGTGGTTGGTGCTCACTGGGTTAGCAGTCGTGGCACATTAGTCGCTGTTGACCCAACAACTCCAATGCTTCACGCTGGACTTAACGCACCAGTGCAGCAACGATCACGAGATGACCCACGATACTTTGGTGTTGGAATTCAACACCTCACACAAGAAGCTTTGCCATATGAGGACGGAGTGGCCTCTGGCAACCAAAAGGTTTCTGAGAAGGGAGATGGGAAACTCAGGATACAGGCCCGCAGCACATGGCAGGATGATCGTGTATTGCATCCCTGGCAAGCGATTGGAACACCTGAATCGGCTCGGGAGCAGCGGAGGGCTTACAGTGGAGGGAAAGTCGTTGACACGACGTACGAGGGACAGCGATACATTGATCCCCTCGATGATCGTTGTGTGCTTCGCATTGCAATTGCTGCTTCTTCAGACGTACGTACGGCTACGCTCTCTGCACTCAAATCCCTCCCAAGTTCACAAGTAGCCCCGCCCTCCGTCGTATTTTGCCGTTCAACTTGGACCACGTGGGCTACTTCGCACGCTGATGTAGTGCAGGCTGACGTGCTCGCACTAGGTAAAGCTGTGATCGACAATGGTTATCGCCCAGGTGTACTGGAAATTGATGATAGGTGGCAGTCGCGGTACGGAGATCTCGAGTTTGATAGTGTAAAGTTCCCTGACCCAAAAGGCATGATTGAACAGCTTCACGAAGAAGGATTTCTGGTGACTGTGTGGGTCATGCCCTTCTTGCAAGAGGGTTCCGTAGCATGTGCAGAGGCGCGAAGACTTGGACACCTAGTTGAAGGTGGTGATCCTCCGACTCTTGTCCGTGAAATTTCCGTTGGAGGCCCTGGTGAAAGACTCGGATCTGCGGTGAAGGTTCTTGTTGATCAATACGACTGGCCTCCTGGCCATTGGGCTGGTGGTGGTGGGGGAGGAACGTTGCAGTCTGGGCAACTTCGATGGTGGGGAACACAGCCAGTTCGTGCAATCGATCTCACGAGTGATGCCGCGGTGCATTGGTTTGTTGCACGTTTAAAGGCGCTGCAACAGAGAGCTGGGCTCGATGGCTTCAAGTTCGATGCCGGCGAACCCTGCTTTCTTCCCCGGGGAGCTGTGACAAGCCGCCCGCTAAAATATCCCGGTGAATACACGCAACTCTGGGTGAACCGTGTGGCATCTCAGTTCAGCATATCTGAGGTTAGAAGTGCCATGGGGACAACAGGGTACAGTGGATTGGTTCGGATGGGTGATCGAGACACGGTATGGGGCGTCGATAACGGACTGCAGTCACTTATTCCTGCTCTTCTCACCTCATCAGTGTTGGGATACCCTTTTTGTCTACCTGACATGATTGGTGGCAACGCGTACTGGGGCCAGTTTCCAGATACAGAACTCATGGTTCGATGGGCACAGGTTTCTGCTCTCATGCCTGCCGTTCAGTGGTCGATTCCTCCTTGGCAAGTGAGTGATGAAGCATCAGATGCTTGCAAAATCGCGGACGCTATGAGGGACGATGTCCTTTTACCTCGGATCAACGGCCTCTTTGAGAACGCCGCCGCAAATCTGACACCTATATGTCGACCGCTATGGTGGCTTGATCCGCTTGATAAAGAAACATTCAACGTCGACGACCAATTTTTGATCGGCGACGACGTCTTGGTTGCCCCAGTTGTCGTGAAGGGTGCAAGGAAACGCAGGGTGTATTTACCTGCTGGCGTGTGGTCCGAGTACAAAGGACAAGAAAATATTGCTGGACGTTGCTGGATCGAGGTTGAGGCTCCACTCACGAAGCTACCTGTGTTCATCAGGAGCAGCGTCAGCGTTTGAGTGCACCACGCGTAGCAAATTGACTTAACCCTCAGCTAATTTTCCAAAGTACAGCGTCATGCTTTTATCTTTGCCGTTCACGTATTCTCGCTCTACCTTGAACGGTACTCTCAAATGCGCTGCGAGCGACTGCAGATCCGTATTTCGCGGTAAAAAGAAGGCGACGTTTCGACACATTTTCAGCGCAATATTCAGCACGTGTATCAGAGTGACCCCAGACACCCAGACAGTACTGAGGTCGAAGGTTTCGGCGTTACGATATTCTGGTCCACCCCAGGGCGGTGAAAGAAAAATCATGTCAACTTTACACTTTGAAAATGGAGAGCAGTCTCCTTTTAGTATGGCTTCGTTCATAACATCAAGAGCATCGTCGTGAAGAAAGGAAACGGCTGCGCTTACGTTATATATCCTCGTATTGTGTGAAGCCATACTGATGCGCTTTTCATTCGTGTCGCAGGCGAACACGTGCACGTTCAAGTGACGCGCGAACGCAATTGTATTTCCTCCGACTCCACTGAAAGCATCAAAAATAACAAGAGGCTGATGTCCATTGGTATTCCGTAGAGGTTCTTCATCACGAAGCGTTTTCACACACCGCCAAGCTTGATGATGAGCCACACACTCCGGGGTGACAGAAAACCATGACTCAGAGTCTAGCTGAACACCGTGGTCGAACAGAGAGAAAAGTCTTCGTCTCTGAGACCAGTACTTTTCATGCGGTACAGAGTGCGGCATGGAGTTCTGTGCCTTCAGAGAGTCGGCGGGACGACGTATCAACGGGACGAACCCGGTACAAGGCGGTGTTGACAGAGTCTCCTGCAACCTCCACCGATGATAGTAAAATCTCCCGGAGCACGCTTCGAACGACTGACGCCACAGGAAGAACGTCGACGTCGGAAGACTTGTGTCTGCAGACTTGAGACCCGAATTTGAGGCAGCCGTTGAAGTTGTTTGGTTACATCTTGGCTTTGACACTTCGCGCTCGTCGTGAGATCGTGTCCCTTGGTACGCGTCACGTAGGTGAACTTCGGTGATCGTAAAAACGTTCATTCACTTGCTTATTACGTATTTCACAACAGCCAACTCCTGTTGGAAAGAAAACGTCTCAGGCGTCGGCTTCCACCGATCCTTGGTAGGTACTATCACGCACTCTGCCAGGAGGCAAAACGTTATGATGCGTAATAGATTACTGGCAAGAGTACGACTTGACTTGGGGCTGGCTTGTGGGTGCGCGCGCTTATTCGTATGGGATGGCGGTCTCGCTCGCTGCTACAATTATCGTAGGCTAAAAACGTAACAGACTGCTGCTAGCTACCATCATCATGAATTACGAACCGTAAACTACCTCTGCTGGTACCAGTACCATGTGTGAAAACGACCGAAGGTTACAACACATTTTATCAATAAATAATCCTCAGTTCCTCCCTCGCTCACGGCCCTCGCCCTCACTCTAATAAAGAATCTGAATCTCATCAATTATTAGGTGGATTTTGTGGCAAATCCGGGTGGAAATAAGGGAAATCCGGGTAGAAATCGGGGTGGGCCACCCGAATTTGGTTTCACAAAATCCCACTAGACAATTACTTTTATTAGTAACGACCGTCCGTAAACATAAATCACGTTAATTCAAGGACCATCTGTTGGGGTTGTACCGGGGTACGTAGTCCGTTCATACTCGTCCACTGATATCATATAGGATAGCACTGTACTTCGAAGCGACGGTATGGATTCGAGGTTCGTCGCCGCATTCGTTGCCGGGGGTATAGCAGGAGCATGCCTTTCATGTACTTTGTTTTATCACAGAGACGCTGAGGCCGGCGCCGCGGCCGCCGACGCTCGGAAAGAGGTTGGCCTTGCAAAGACGACTTCGACTAGCGATAGGAAAGTGTCCACTTTCAACCACATGGATGACGAGATTGTAAGAGAGCACTTCACCCGAAACATCCAGTTCTTTGGCGAAAAGAGTCAACAACATGTAGCGCGCGCTTTTATCGTCATCGTCGGGTTAGGAGGTGTTGGAAGTCACTGCGCACACATGTTGCTTCGCTCAGGTGTCTCACGCCTGCGGCTCGTGGATTTTGACCAGGTATCTCTTTCATCCCTGAATCGACACGCAGTGGCAACTCGGGAAGACGTCGGTACATCAAAGGCAGAATGTCTCGCAGCACACTTCGCTCGCATATATCCAGAAGCTTCGCTTGAAGTTTGCACAGCGATGTATCGGAAGGAAGCAGAAGAAGAGCTTCTCGGAGGTGAACCTGATTTCGTGGTAGACTGTATTGATAACATCGATACCAAAGTCGAACTTCTTGCCGCATGTGTGAGACGCGAGATTCCTGTACTGGCATGCGGAGGCGCAGGTTCCAAATGCGACCCCACGCGCATTAGGATTGTTGATGTGGCGGAGAGCGTCGTTGATCCCCTCGCACGTGCTGTCAGACATCGCCTCAAGCGAGACCATGGAATAATTGGTGGCATCCCAGTACTCCTGTCAACAGAAAAGCAGAGATGCGACCTTGTGCCGGTCGAAGCTGAAGATGGGCAGTCTCTCAAAGATTACCAAGTATTACCTAATTTCAGGATAAGAACTATACCCGTGTTCGGGGCGCTGCCAGCCATCTTCGGTATGGCTTGCGCGGCCCACGTTGTCACAACACTGGCCAAACAGCCTTTCGATTCTGAACCCGTTTTCCGAATGCAGCTTCAGCAGTACGAGACGCAACTCGAGCGTCTACGCGATCGAGAGGACAGCAAGGGAAGTGCGGATGCTCGTCTCTGCGTGGATCTTGAGGTAAGTATAAATCAAAGACCTGCACTACTATTCTTCTTTGATATCGTTTAGTTTCTCATCCTCCGCGTTTTCACGAAAGTCAATAACTGCTAATAACTCATTCATTCAAACTTTGCAGGACATTGTGTACCTCGTGAAAGACATCTGGCATGCGAGAAGTGCACGCGACCAGTCTTGGTCAATGAGCAAAGGGATGTGGAGAAGCACAGCGGGCCTGTGTCTGACTCGCTGGGATCCGATGCGGCCGGCGGTGCTTGATAATCTTGTATTTTTTACCCTTGATGAGGCTGACGAGCACGACACTTTCATGAGCGGCGAAGGAAGTGAAGGCCTAGTCCGCATGCGAGAGATAGAGCCAGACTTTGCGAAGTTTGTTGAAGACAAATTTGAAAGGGTTAGGAGGGAAATGTCTATATGACATTGTTGTTCGATATCAAGTACAATTCGTCATCAAGTAATGTACTTTACGGTAATGAAACGTTGCTCGCTACATACTGCAGCTTGCTTGGGTGTACGCATTCGTTACACAGTGTACAAGTACTTACGTACACAGGCAGGTAAAAAAGCCGCGTCCGTCCTCTAAGACTCCTAAAAACGAATTTTCTATCATAATACATGAAAACGTTCTATCATAATTCTACATAATAATAATAATAGGATCCATCTGTCGTCGTCGTCGGTCGTCGTCGTCGAGGCAAAAATTGTGTTTTTGTTTTATTACCCGAACCGACCGATCTCACGGCCGCCATTTTGTTGCCGCCGAAGTCTACTCGCTCACACAGTGCCGCGCGCTGGAGATGATATCGCTACTGAGCTAGCATCTTGTGGTGAATCAATATGGACGTGTGTGACAGTAAAAGAAGAATTCGCGAACGCGTTGAGAAGTCGAGTCCAAGCGCGGATGGAGTGGACGCCGATAGCATCTCCCTCTTCTCTGTTTCGTCGAAAAAACGGCAGCGTAGAAAAGCACACCACGAGATGGAGAAAGGTGCAGACGATAGAGAAGCGAAGAGTGACGACCGGGCAGTATCAGATCGTATAAAGCCCGAGCAGACGAATGAAAGTACGTTTCTGTCGGGTGAAGCCTCGTTTCGAGCATTAGGCTTGAACCAGTGGCTCAGCAATAACGTTGTAGCCATGGGCATATCGAAACCTACCCCTGTGCAACGAGGCTGCATACCACCGATCCTGGCGGGTCGCGATGTCATTGGCACAGCTCAAACAGGAACGGGAAAGACTGCAGCGTTTGCACTTCCTATCTTACAACTTCTCGGCAACGATCCATACGGAGTATTCTGCCTCTGTCTGACTCCAACACGCGAACTTGCCGCTCAGATAGCTGACCAGTTCGACGCCTTTTCTGCGGGTATGACGCTTCGCTGTGAAGTGATTGTTGGCGGTGAGGATATCAGGACCCAAGGCGCGGCTCTGGCTTCCCGTCCTCATGTGGTAATCGCCACCCCTGGTAGACTTATGGAACACTTCATGTATGATGACTCACTCGCGAAGGCATTCGCCAAGCTCCGATGCCTAGTGCTCGACGAGGTGCGGCCCCGGACTTCTTTTCTTACTAACTTCAATGTCATCGCTAACTCGTCTATCACTTCCCACATATTATTGCACGCATCAACAGGCGGACAGACTTCTCGATCCTGGCTTTGAAGCAGAGCTTCGAATTATCATGCACAACTTACCGTCGGTGAAGCGACAGACGTTACTTTTCTCGGCTACTATCACAAGATCGATTTCAGCACTGCAAGAAGTTACACTGGAAAAGGCAGTGCATTTTGAAGCTTTCGAAGGACTAAAGGTAGTTGAGCGGTGCAAACAAGAGTACTGCTTCGTCCCGGCGAAAGTGAAGGAGGCGTATCTCGTGCACCTCATCACCAAAGCAAAAACGTGGGATGTGCGATCTATGATCATCTTTGTCGGTACTGTCCACACCTGTCAGCTGCTGCAGGAAACCCTTACCTTACTTGGCATCGACTCGGTGGCACTTCACGCGTGCAAGAAACAACGACACCGGGTCGCCAGCCTTGCTCGCTTTAAATCAGGAGAAGTCAACGTGCTCATCGCAACTGATGTTGCATCACGTGGACTCGACATTCCTTGTGTCGATCTAGTCATTAACCACGATGTACCTGCAGTCCCACGAAACTATGTCCACCGCGTTGGACGCACTGCTCGTGCAGGTAGGTTGGGTCGAGCTGTGACACTTATTTCTCAGTTTGATGTTGCTCTTGTTCATCAAATAGAAGAGATCACCGGAGTGGAAATGACTGAAGTTGCAGATGTTTCTGAAGAAGAAGTCCTCAAAGACATATCTCGCGTTTTCACCGCAAGACGGGGGGCAAAGATGAAGATGAGCGAGAACGGGGGTTTCGACGACCAAATGCGTGAAAGGAAAAACCGTTCGTCCTCTCAAAGCGCTGTGAAGTGACGAATGATAGCCAAGCTGGAGAAGGCGCATGTTTACGAAGGTAGACACAAGCAAAGAGTTCAATACAGGTTATAATTACACACTCTCATTCAATCGTCGATAGAGTTCTTGCACGCATAGTTGGCCATAATTATTTACAGTTCGCACGTCGCCTATCTACTTCGTACATAGCTAGTCGCTAGCTACTAGAGCGAGTCTTGATACACTTTGAAAGTAACAAACAAGACAGACACGAAGAAGATTCATGTCGTTACATGCATGTACAATAATGTGTAGCAAGTGTATGTGTAGTAGCTACGTATAATACCTACGTATTTAATAACTTGAGAAATCAGGACTGATCAATGAATCATCAGGATTGACTGAAAAATCGAAGGGATTTACATGTTTTTCACCCAATATTATTATTACAATATTAATAAATATCCGTAATAACTAACTAAATCTAGCTAGTATTTGATATGATGTTTTCTTCGGCTCTACTAAATGCAACTTAGAATGTTAGAAACTGACAAACAGAGCGAACCGCACGTGGAGGTTGGTTGACGCATATCTCGGCGGCTTCTGTGTCACAGTACGTGGCGCTGTCGGGTTACTTACGTCTTCACACAAGCATGTTCAGCTTACTCTCCTCCGCTTTGTCGGATCTGAAGTCAATGAACCTTCGTCAACTGTTGCTTCAGTTGGTGAGCCTCGGACTCATCGTCACTTCGGCGTTAGTGATTTGGAAGTCGCTGATGTTGGTCACAGGAAGCGATTCGCCTGTGGTTGTTGTGCTGAGTGGATCGATGGAGCCGGCGTTTTATCGAGGTGACATATTGTTTCTGTACCTTGCTGAGCGCGCTACGAGGGTGGGCGAAATAGTCGTCTTCAACATAAAAGGGCGCGAGATTCCGATCGTGCACAGGGTCATAAGGGCGCACGGTGATCTCAAATATGGTGGGCAGGAACTCTTGACAAAGGGTGACAACAACTACAGTGATGACACGGTGCTTTACGCTGCGGGACAGGATTGGCTATTAGAAAGCCAGATCATGGGCAGGGCAGTTGGATTTCTTCCTCACGTTGGGAGAGTTACTATAATCATGAACGACTATCCCGTTGTCAAGTACGTCGTCATTGGCGTGCTTGGACTTCTTGTGGTAACGAGTAGAGAGTGACTATCCGAGGGAGGGTGATGTGCATTCTGGAACACGTTTTGATTGTGTATTTCGTATGTGTATTAAAGAGTAGTTTAGGCAATGACTGATTCGTTGTCGTCCCTGTTGCTTCCGAAACACTGCTTGGTATCAAGTCCATGCGCAGGTGTACAAAAGGTACACAAGTTTGGCGCGGGGACCATCATATGGATAGCAGCCGTACTGTTTCAAAGAAAGGGCGAGTTCAGAGGTCATTAACACTCTGCTCTCCACGCGTTATTGTAGCCTCTCGAGAAGAGCGCTCACGCGTTGTTTGTTGTGTCGATCAGTTCTTCAGAAGAGCATCGATGTCGTCGGTGATGTTAGCGTTCTCAAACTTGGGGCTGTAGCGCTTCACCGGCTCACCGTTCTGATCGATGAGGAACTTTTCGAAGTTCCAGGTGATGTCTGAGCGGCGGACAGGAGACCACTGGATGGGCATCGTGTTGGGCTGGATCGCGTAGATGAAATCGGAGCCAGTACCGCCGCGGTCATCCTCAGGGGCAGGGATCGCGTTCTTGAGGTATGTCCACAGGGGCTCCTCGTTCTCGCCGTTCACGGTGCACTTCGCCATGATCTGGAACTTGGGCTTGTAGCCATCACCGGGGCGGACGTGCTCGAGGGTGTTCATGAGCTCAAAATCTGAGTCGTAGCACTGGTGGCCAAATTGGTTGCACGGGAAACCAAGGATAGCGAGCTTGTCGCCGTACTTCTCCGCCAGGGCATTCAGTTGAATGAAATCCCTGACGGTGGTACCTCACATGGTCGCGACATTGTTAATGAGGACAACCTTGCCCTTGAGCTGCGCGAAGTCGAACTCCTCGCCGTCTACCGGGGCGCTGCGAGTCCCACCTCCGAGGGTCTTCCCCTTGAAGTCGTGAAGAGACGCCTTGGCGCGGACAGAGGAGCGCTGCGTATAGAACCGAAGATAGAGTACCGAATAGATCGCGTTAGCTGAAAAAAAAGGTGAGGGTATTGCTTTTGCGGTTCTAGCGCTCGTTAGCAGCGCGGCTGCACGACAAGTTGCGATCTTCGGCGGCGGCGGGGATGACGTGGAAAGTTTCCGCGACGATGAGAGGGAAAGACAAGCCGTGCATGATATGCTGCTTACCTGCGCGGTGAACTTAGCGGTGCGAGCAGTCAAGCTCGCGGTCTTACCACGCGCAAATTGCGCGGGCAGCGCGGTGAGACGGCTGCATGCCGACATCATCGTATGTGCAGCGAAAGTTCCAAACCTGCACTACAAAAGGTTTTCTCGAAGTCCTTATCCACTCATGAAAGAAGCCTGAAGAACACGCTCCGCAGGGATCTCGTTTTACACGAATCACTTTGCAGCCCCATCGTGGAAGACATTGGTTACCTCACAAGCAAACAGTCTTGGAAATTGCACAAATCAAGCCTTATTTGTGATCGTGATTTTCTTTGAAGCCCCAAGCCCTGTGCTATGTGCGGCGAGCACCCACGTCATTCATTCGCCGCGTGCTGGCGGACGACTCGCCCGTGCGCCTGGTAACCAGATCTGAAAGACGCTTGCGTTCACACCTACTTCTTGCCGCGCTTAGCTCCCAGCACCATGTCCGTCTTTGCTCTCACCTCGATGTCGCAAGGGGTGACCCTCCGTGGTGCCCCCTTGATCAAGGGTTCCGGCCGCGCCTCTTCTAGGCTCTCGGCGACTGCCTCGAGCCTCCGTGGCGTGCACATCCCTGCGCGCGCGTCTTTTTCCTCTGATGGAATCTCATCCGAAACGGACGCTCACTTCGTGAGCACTATCCGCGCCGGGGGCATGGTTGTGCCGCGTCAAGAGGCGGGCGACCCCTTCGGTCTGCTCCTTCGCGAGCGCATTGTCTTTCTCGGCAACCAAGTTGACGACTTTACCGCCGACGCTGTCATCAGTCAGCTCCTCCTTCTCGATGCTCAGGATCCGAAAAAGGTGAGTGTAGAACTGATAAGCGTGACATTCGTGATATCTTCAATGCCTAGAAAGCGCTCCCAACGCCTTCTTGGTATGGTTTGAGCTGGATCGACTCCGAACGTTCACTTAACTGACTTTATTTCCTCCTCACCTCCAGGACATCAAACTGTTCATCAACTCTCCCGGTGGCTCTGTGACTGCGGGCATGGGTATCTATGATGCGATGCAAATGTGTCGTGCTGACGTGAGCACGGTCTGTATGGGTCTTGCAGCATCAATGGGTGCCTTCCTGCTCACCTCTGGTGCGCGGGGGAAGCGTCTGTCGATGCCCAACGCGCGTATCATGATCCACCAGCCTCTTGGTGGTGCCTCCGGTCAAGCTGTCGACATCGAAATTCAGGCGAAGGAGATCATGTACCACAAGGCCAATCTGAACCGCCTTATGGCATTTCATACCGGCCAGGATGTCAAGCAGATCGACGAGGACACTGACCGCGACCGGTACATGTCTCCTCTTGAGGCGAAGAACTATGGCATCATCGACGAGATCATCGGCGGCGATGATGCCGGCCTCAAAATTGAGGGTGAGCCCGCTGAATTCCTCAAAACCAAGGCATCATACATCGCTTGGGGTGACGACCTTGACGGCACTGCATGAAGGATTAAAAAAGTGTTGAGAGTGATGGTAAAGGCAGTATTTTCAGAGAGACACTGACGACTTCTTTATTTCAAGTACGAGCAGCGAACGACGGCGTTGAAGATGCTCTCATTCATACCTCTGCTTACAAGCGACGTAAGCTTTTCTTTTTGTCCATCTTTTTTTCGCTCTTCGCCTTTTTCGTCGCTGGATTTTCTGCGGCGCTAGTCGGTCTCTCTGCATTGCCACCTTCACTCGGCAATAAGCTTCTGCAGGGCTTCACCGCATGAATTCCTGTGAACATCTTCGCACGTCGAAAATACTCATCATAGTCCTCAAGCATGAGTTTTGCTGCCTCTTCATTGAGTGCCGACTCAGGAAATGGCTCGATGAGAAGACAACGGATGACCATTAACACGTGACGAATCCCATGGGAGGGCTGCCAATCCTTTTTTAGAGTGTTCACACATATCTCACCACTGGGCTGACGAATGTTAGGATGAAAAATCTTTGTAAGAAAAAACCCTGTTTGTTGAAAATGTTTTTGTGTCAGTGCTGGTCTGCAAGTCCTGAAGAATAGAATCGCCCACTCCGCGTTCTTAGCTAAAATGCATGTCGCATCATAAGCATAAACTGCTGAGGCAGATGGTGCGACGCGTGGCATACCTTTTGGCGCCGTATGAGGGTAGTCAGAAGGAAGTACGAGCTTCATCTTGAAGACGCCACCTTGAAAGGGCGTGTCAACTGCGAAGTACAGTCGGGTCGAGTTAGTTCCAAGTCATAAAGTTCCCTCGAAGGAACGGCAGGAGGGAGCAGCACAAAAAGAACATCGTACCAGGACCGTCGACCTCAGCATGCACATCTGCGACGTTTTCTTCGTTCATAACTACCTGTTTTCATTGGCGACGCGTTAGAGGAGTACATTTTGTCAGCCGGAAAGAAAACTAACGCTGCCGTGCCGAAACTGAAGCGGTTAGAGGAGAAGGATGAGGCTGTAAAGGGTCACTCACACTGATGCCTTCCGCAGGATGCGATTGCAGCTCACGAAGTTGTTTCACGATGGCATTCACGGTGTCCGGTGCGAGATTCTCGCAGTTTGTAGCCTGCGACGAACGGAAAGAGGAGTGTGAGCAAAGGTTGAGCGAGGGGAACTACGCGAGATCTTTCGTTGCAGAACGGAAAAGCGCATACCATGGTAGCGGACACTCGGTTGGCAATCACGCCTTAGGCACCGGCTGAGGATGATATGCTGTGAATCGGACAACGCAATGGCCGGACAGCAAGGCCGTGAAAAGCTGCCGACTCTGGTGACTACTGACGCAACACCTGGAGGAGCCTTTGAGGTCCTCGCTAAAGAAAGAGGGCAAGAACACAATACACAAATATGTTTATTTATTACGTGTTCGAACTGCGTTCTTATTTACTCATCAAGTGTTCCACTTCTGCCTTTAGTTCGACAACCGTTCGTTCGGCCTCCTCAGCGCGTCTCCTGGCGCTCACCTCTTCTTTCGCAAGTTCTTGTACCAAAATCTCCAATTCTCGCAAGCCGTTGGGCGTACACAACGTGGTTGTAGAAAAACCTGTGACCTTGCTCGAAATGTTCGGGCTATTCGCTAGCATTTTGTCTTGCCGGGCCAACTCGTCAGCAAGTTCACAAACCTTCAGCTCGAGTTGTTCTTCTCTCGCACGTAAAAGTTGTACATCAGCTCGCTCGCGCTCAAGCTCAGAGCCGATATTCTTCACAGCAGACGCACTGCGCTTCGCTTCTTGCATTTTCCGCGTCAATCCACTGCGCAACTCGTGTATTTCTGACTGTAAAGCTTCGGCACGACGCCTTTCTCTTTCTTCTCTAGCCGCCAGAGACTTCTTTTCATCTTTGGAACGCTGAAGAAGGCCACGTTCGATCGCAAGTTTGTGGCGTGATTTTTGGTTTCGATCAGCAAGCTCACGAACATGCCTCTTCAAACCTACATTTTCGTCTTGAAGGATCCTGAGCTCTGTTTCCATCTTCTCATGAGCGTGAATGTGAGACTTCAAGTCATCTTCAGCTCGAGATACAGCGGCTAAGGCGCGACGTCTATCTTCCATAGCTTGCTGCGCCTCAACGGCGGTGGCATCTTTCTCCCTCAGCAGGGCTTCAAGTTCATCGGCAAACTGTTCAACACCGCCTCTGGTAGGTGTTGCGCGTGGAGTTGCAAGTGCATCCCATGCAACTGCGACATCAGCACGCATTGCCGCAACATCAGCACGGGACGTTCTGGCATCGTGCTCAGCAGTTTCCCTTGCAGCATCGAGGCGTGTGACAAGTTGTAAAACGTGGTGAGCCTTTTGTCGGTCAATCGTGGATTCGCGCACGGCGGTAAAAATTTCGTCCAAGACACAAGGAACCAGCTGCTTGGCGACCATCTCCGTAGATTCGGAAGCTTGTGCAGGCGTAGATGTTGTTGTCGAGACCTGTGTGGCTATGGGACCATCCGTTGTGGGCAGCTCGTTCAAAGAAAGAGGAGAGATTGACTGCACCAGCTCGCCTTTGCCAGTTTTGACGTCAGCGCGGGCCTCGTTTTCCTCGTTTTCTGACTCAACAGCGCCAGTGAGCGCAGCGCTGGTCTGCCTCGCGGGCTCTGGATGAAGCTTGAGGGTATGATCCGACGATGAAGGAACAAGTGATTTTGCGTCCTGAGTCGAGACATCGATGCTCAGAGGTACAGCTTTTTCGAGCGCATGGTCTCGCGCGGCGACAAGTTCACGCACCATGGACAATACCACGGCAGCTTTCTCAGAAGTTGAATTCATGGCATCCACGTCGCAGTCAGCACTCAGCGCATCACGAAGCGTCGAAAGAATCGATGACAGCGCAGCGTCGAGATCGTTCACTAGTATTCGGATGTGAATGAGCTCGCTTGAGAAGTTTTCGATTTTTGTGATGCCACGTATCGTGGCCTTGAGCTGCTGAAGGCTCAAGATTTTCGTCTGCACCTGACCTGTTAACGTCTCGTCGAGGAGTCGAAGCGCCTCAGTCATCGTGTCAGCAGGGACAGCGCCATCGCCATTTCGGACAATCTCTTCCAGATTGTTCTTCAACGTGGAAAGGGTGTGTTGCATCAGGGCTTGCAAACCCCGGTCGAAACCCCTCCTGTTTAGCCGGGCGCCCAGACTCCAGTGGCAAAGTGACTGCGTCCTCCCCTGCAGCACGTGCTTCTTCTATACGTATAAATTTGCCAGCAAAAACAGTCGTTGGAACTTTTTTCCCTTCTCGCTGGTCGCTGCGAAGGACATTTGCTCAGGAGTAGGCCCAAGCTGAGGCGAAACGTACATGTGAAGTTTAGATATTGTTCATGAATAATACGATGAATGAAACTGTATAAAAAACAAACGCTCAAACCCAAGATGTGTGTTGCCGAGTGCTTCGCGTCTCAAAGGTCAATCAGAAAACGAAAGCGCGCGACGCTTGCTCACCCCGAATGCCGAGAGCAGCCGAAATCGCCGACGTCAGCCTTATCGACGTCTACAGACCACGGGGGCGGGGGCGGATGGTAAAAAACGCACGTTCGCATGACAGACATCATCGCATGAGAAAATTGATACCGCCTCTACGAAATCTGGAAGGCAAAGATTGTTCTGTGAGAGCCCTAGCAGTAGTTGCACCAACTCCGTAGATAACCTGCGCAGGTAACGGTGTAATCGCTGCGTCTGCGACTGTTTAGGTCGAGATAGGTTGCACATGCCCGTAGAGACTACGACAGACCACCAATATGCTCTGATGATAAACGACGAATGCAAAACGAGTCTGCGGCTTTAAGACCATGCATGATGCATGGTCTTGCAAGCGCCTTTTTTCCGGTGATCGTGCTCAACAGCAACGAGAGCTGAAATCGTCGCTTGTTGGTGCTTGTTTCTGCGCGCCGCTTCTTCAGAAAAACTGAAGCACATACTTTCAGGATGAAAAATGAAAGACGCTGCCGCGATATGGTCAGGTGTGTTCCGAATAACCGTGCACACACCGCTGCTAAAGGGTTCATCAAGCGGCACCAGCCAAAGTGTCAATCAGTCAAAACGTTGAGACAAGCAAGTACGTAACTGTTTCTGTCGGTGCTCGAAACCCAAGCGAGCGAGACTGATCCCGTACGGGTAGATCCAAAAGTTTATCATGGACTATGACAAGGAAGGGAACATACGGGCAGGGGCGAGGACGGAAATATGCATACCCATCCCATTTTTGAACCGTTTTTAAATTGGCCAACACCGCCTCGTCTGAATAAGGTCTCCCCCCTAAGCTTAAACACTTGGTCTTCGTCGGGATTTTTACCACAGGTGAAAGTAACAACAGGTGGAAGCAGCCAAATTTCGACGACTTGCAAGATGCGTGTATGTACTTCGATCGGGGGAGTTCTTGGTCCTGGGAGGTCGCAATTATATATGAAGGGATGCAATACGCCACCGACGAGCGGGACGACGACGAAGATCCGGAGTACGTTCGTGCGCACTTGATCTCTGCCACGCTCGTGTCTTCTGCCACATAAGCGCTGTAAAAAAGTATTAATACTTGGTACGCAGCAACTAATAACTCATCCATATTGCCGTCCGAGACAAATCGTGCCCCTTCTGTTGAGTGAACTCATAAGCCATAGGCACTGATACCTTTATTGTTACCTGGTGCACGGTTTTCTTCTTGTCATGCGGATGGTACGTAGCTAGTAGCTAGTGCTTACGGAGGTTCGCAACACGTAAGCGCCCTGCAGCCCTCGGAAAAGAGGAAGAAAGATACAGGTATTGAGGAACTGGGTAGACGAAGGAACACGGGTGCATGCTAGAATCCATTCAGTGCTTCCGGGATGACGATACCAAAAGATATGAGAACCTTGCTCATTATTGGCGCGGTCTTATGGGCGTGGCCTGTTTCCTCGGCTGAGGCGCCTATGCCAACACTTCACACGGTGTTCTCTACAGAGTGCAATCCTTACTTCGATTGGCAATCACTTGGTCTGATGTACAGCCACCGTAAGGTACAGCAAATGGGAGGTTTTACCCGGCTGATGGCGTGCGACAAGAATCCGCCTCCTGGTGTCCACATCGTTCCTGACACGCACGTACATCCTAACTATGCTGTCCATCCCCGGACGAAGGACTCATACTCACCTTATAATAAACCTTATTCCATCATGCACTGGTTGCTAAATGTGAAACCAACTGCAGATTTCATCATCGTACTCGATGCGGACATGGTATTTCGTAAGGCGATTACCGCAGCCATGCTTGGTGTGGAGAAGGGTCGTCCTGTGTCTGCACATTACGGGTATCTCATAGGTATCTTTAAGGAAAATTTCATGAGGGTGAAAGAAAGAGTGCCAAACGTTGACAAAGCACAACAAGTTGGTGGATTCACGGTCATGCACCGCGAAGATCTCGAGCAAGTCGCTCCCCGTTGGCTTTACTGGACTGAGGAAGTGCGCCAAGACCCACAAAGTTGGAGCAACACGGGAGATATTTTCAACGCAAATGGCAAGTCTGGACCACCATGGATATCTGAGATGTACGGTTACGTATTTGCATGTGCGGAAGTTGGTGTGAACTTCAAAGTTTCGAACAACGTCATGTTATATCCAGGATATTCACCACCACCTGAACCATGGCCCGCCGTTCTACACTATGGAATCACGTACAACGTGGATGAATACGCATTTGATAAGCACTGGTACATGGGTCGAAGTGATTTCACGACATGTCCCGGCAGAGTCTTTAACAAGCCGATGCTACCAGAGGAGCTGAGTGAAGAGCCGGGAACTGTGGAATATCGAAGGAAAACAGTGGCTCTCACCGTGGCGCAGAGTCTATATGAAGCTACAAAGTGGTGGTCGGGAAGCTTTTGTGGTCAAATCCTCCCTGATCCTCCAAAGCAATCATACAGCTGTAGTAAGGATGTATCCAATGGTGTAGTCTTATGTCAAGAGCTTAAGGGCAAGCAAGCGGAAGAAAAGCTTCTACAACGACTTAGGGGGGGAGGTTTACAGAAAACGCACGAGAGTTGCGCAGAGATCTCTAACGACTGTTGCGGTTGGGCTGCGACTGGGGAATGTGACAACAATCCCGGATTCATGCTCGAAAAGTGCCAGAAGTCGTGCAACTTATGTAGTGTCAGCTGTCAAGAAGACTGTTGTCCACCAAACACACCTGCTGGTCATGGTATTGAGCAGTCACCTACATCGTTACCAAAGCAGGAGGTGACCGAAACCGAAGCACAGTTTGTCGACGCAGCAAATCAGGAGCTCCTCGGAGTACATGCCGAGGGTGTCCATGTGGAATTACACGCAGCCGCGACACCACATTCACAGTTATCATTCCGCGAAACTATCGTTTTGGCTTTTATTGCAGGATCTCTCCTCACCTCTTTGCTCATGTACACTTTCTCTCCCCGTAAAAAGCTGGAGCGTCACAAAAATCGTAGCTCGTAACGACTTGATTGTAATGTGTGAACGTAAAGCACACACTCGCTCTCAAGTTTGTTCAGCATCAATCTCGTCAACACTTATTGTCTTGTCCCACTTCTTTGAGTCGAAATCTGGCACAGACCTATAACTCCGCTTTTGTCCTGTTGCCTTTTCCAACTTCTGGTACTCAAGATGGATACCTTGTGCTGCTTCCCGCCAATCTGGAAACGCAAAATTTACCGCCGCCTTCCAGCCGATCCCGAGATTCACACCCCAGTGAACGGAACCGTAGTCCGTAGCGATATACTCAGAGGGTCCTTGAAGATGACGATATACATGAATGCGCTTTCCTTCTTTGCTCGTCCATGCAGAAACAGAAGCTGGATCGAGCCATATCTTTCGCTGCTCTAAGCAATCGATAGTGTATTCGTCGCCGAGCATTTCACGCAGATACTCGTGAAGGTAACCTATGTCATGCCGAGGTACCGAATACCATGCCGCCCATGTGTGGGATCCAGGAGGTGCAATTATTACATTCGCGGAACCGAACGCATAATCCTCTATGTGACAGCAGAACACTGATCCTGGGTTCATTAAGTAAAGCCACGGAGAGATGATACCTGCGCCCCAGAGCAAACTACGGATGCTTGGAGGTAGATTAGATTGCTCATCAGATTCCCTGGTTTTACTTGACATCGCTTTTGTCAGCTGATCTTGTAGAGTGCAGCGGCGTTCACAGGTGCCAAGCAGCTTCCGTAGTATCGATCCCTCGCTACATGCAACAGAAGAAGGCTCCCAAAGGTGTGCAGGGGGGGGATTTTCTGAAGGTCGATACCCCGAACTTGCGTGTGCACGCAGTGCATCAAGTGCGACAGAAGAAAGGTAAGACGTTCGCAATGGTACGCGCGAACGCAGTGTTCGTAGAAAGAGACGCTCGCGCTGTGAAGAACCGAGTTCTTGGTAGGGTGCACATGAACCCTTGAACGACTTATCAACATCCAAAAGCATTTGTCCAAACGATACGTCGCCCAGATTTTGGAGATTTTCTTCTGTCATCGTAACGCTCAGCTGGTTGCCATGTGGAAGCGTTTGCTGCAGCAAAGCAAAGTGACCGTTCAATGATTTAACTTGCGTTTTGTTGTCCTCCATCCATCTCAGGTCTAAGAGAGCACTGCAATCTCTTGACTCATCCCAGGCACTGTCACATTTTATCTTCATGGCACCCTGGCGACGCAAAGTGGCCAGGGATTCACCGTGGCCTTCTTGACCTTGCAGAACATCTCGCGGTGATGACGAACCAGCAGAAACAAACCTTCCTTCGCGCGCACCATGAAATCCGTTGTTAAAATCGTCTTCGCCGATTCCCATCCAACCAGGCTCCAGGGGGCTTATT
>MDSV01183251.1_pt1 | contig 19693 bp, 20 predicted proteins | sample 810851 | NCBI WGS metagenome assembly MDSV01 (sample SAMN05326640, study PRJNA326480) | marine metagenome | isolation source: seawater | place: Atlantic Ocean: North East | collected 2012 | reverse complement strand
TGAAAAATTAGAGTTTGCGTTAAATAGAGGTGATAGAAAAGTTGAATTCTGGGCAAATGAGATAGGTGTAAAAACAATTGATTTTGAATATGAAAACAATAAAGATCCTTTTTTTAATATTAATACTGAAGAAGATTTAGAAATTGCAAAAAAATTATTAAATAATGATAAGTTATAATAAATCAAAAATTATTTTAAAAAAATCTGTAATTAAGTTAGGTGAAGAATTCTTAAATCCTAACAAATGTCTAAATCGTGTAACTTCAAAAAATATTTATGTTCACTCGTATTATCCATCAGGAAATAATGCTGCTTTTGATGGTTATGCGATAAAATCTAACAATACACATAAGCTAAATAAAAAAATATATCAAAAATTTAAAATAATAGGATCGATTGCTGCAGGAAATAAACCTATGAAAAAAAAGATAAAAAATTTTCAAGCAGTTGAGATTATGACTGGTGCATTAATACCGAGTTTTTTTGATACAATAATTCCAATAGAGCAAATAAATTTTTATCCTAATAAAAAAAATGCTAAATATATTCTACTAAATAAAAAAGTTCCAAAGTTTGAAAATGTAAGGTTTAAGGGATCTGATTATAAAAAAGGCAATTTATTATTATCCAAAGGAACAATTATTCAATCTAATCATATCTTAGCTTTAAAAACATTAGGTATAAAAAAAGTTAAAGTTAAAAAAAAACCAAATATTTTATTTTTTTCAACAGGAAATGAAATTACGAATAAAGATAAGATTTTAGATTGGGAGGTAAGAAACTCCAATTGTCATTACATTAATTCTTTGAAACATAATTTTTTGTTTAATTTTAAAGATGGAGGTATTTTAAGAGATAATCAAAGTAATTTATTTAAGTTACATATCAATAAAATATTTAAATCAAAAATTGATTTGATTATTACATCTGGGGCTGTGTCAGCAGGAAAATTTGATTTTATACCAAGTGTAGTAAATAATTTTCAACTATCTAATTATTTTAAAGGTGTAGCTATTAGACCAGGAAAACCTATTTTGTTTGCAAAGATAAAAGGAAAGTCAAAAGCTATTTTCGGTTTACCAGGAAATCCAATTTCGTCAGCAGCATGCTTTAGATTCTTTGTGTATCCCTACTTAAGAAGTTTACTTGGTATAAAAGATGAAATTTCATTTAAAGCATCCTTAAAAAATGAATTTAGAAAGAAAAAAAATTTTACTAGATTTGTAAAAAGTAAATTGAGTACAACTAGTAATGGTAAATTGGAAGTTCAAATTTTAAAAGGCCAAGAGTCATTTAGAATTAAGTCATTTATTCAATCAAATATCTGGGTAGTACTGCCTTCAGGTAAAGAAAGATTTAAAAAAGGCGAAACTGTTGACTGTTTTTTTCCAAATCAATCAAATAAATTTTTTTTATAAAGGATCTCATTTTTGTTGTAGTTGAAATAAATAAGAATTAATAATCCGCTAATGATCGAACTAAAAAATGAAAAAATAGCAGCTCCTGTTGTTTTGTTTGCAGGTCTTCTCTGGTCTTTTGGCCCTTTAGTCGTAAGATATATGAATGATCCACACTTAGTTCCTTGGCAATATATCTTTGGAAGAGGCTTAACGATATTTATTATATTAAATTTGTATTTGTATTTTGAAGAAGGGATAAATTTTTACAAGAATTATAAAAAGATAGGCAAGTCAGGATTACTTGGAGGTATTGGCTTAGGTATTGCAATGATTTCATTTATTTATTCAATTACAAACACAAGTGCTGCAATTACTCTTTTATGTCTTGCAGCTATGCCTTTTTTTACAGCTTTATTAGCTTTTTTGTTTTTAAAAGAAAAAATTTCTCTCAATGTGTGGGTTTCAATTTTTATAGCAACAATAGGTATTATTATCATGGCTATTGGAAATTCAGAAAAAAATTCTCTGATTGGATTTATTTTTGGAATAACATCCTCAATTGGTTTTTCAGTTTTTTCAGTAACACTTAGATGGAGAAAAGAAACCCCGAAGTTTACTACGGTGGCCGTAGCTGGTCTTTTTTGTTTTGTATTTGCCTCAATTATTATTTTAATTAAAGGACAAACTTTCTTTGCATCAAGCTATAATAGTACAATGTTTTCTTTACATGGTACTTTAGTATGTCTTGGTTTAATTTTATATTCTATAGGATCAAAAGCAATTCCTGCTGCTGAATTAACATTGCTTTCTCTAACTGAAGTCATTGGAGGTATTTTTTGGGTATGGCTACCCATACTAGGAATTAATGAAATTCCAACCACCAACACTATTGTAGGTGGCTTTTTTCTTTTTGTATCGTTAGTTTACTATAGTCTTATCATGCGATGGAATAAGAGATATATTGCTCTTAATTAAACCTGAAAATTTATGGAAAGACCAGATTTTTTTAAACTTAATAATGGAGAAAAAGTAAAACTTCCATTTTCAAATAAAGAATATGATCAAAGAGTAAGTAAGTTAAGATCTGTTATGGATAAAAATAATCTTGATATGATTATCTTAACATCAATGCACAATATCGCATATTATACGGGTTTTATATATTGTTCATTTGGAAGACCTTATGGATGCATTGTAACAAGTAATAAAATTTCTACTATTTCAGCTAACATTGATGCAGGTCAGCCATGGCGTAGGTCATATTGTGAAAATATAATTTATACTGATTGGAAAAGAGATAATTTTTTAAAAGCAATAGTTTCAATTGTTGGCAGAGAAGATCCTCCAAAAAATATAGGAATAGAAAACGATCATGTAACCATAGATATTAGAGAAAAAATTGGATCAATTTTTACTTCTTCTGTTTTTAGCGATGTATCAAAAGAGTTAATGAAGTTAAGAATGATAAAATCTCATGAAGAGATAGAAATTATAAAAAATGGAGCCAGAATTGCTGATTTAGGTGGTAATGAAATCGTTAAGAATATTAAAGAGGGTGCAACTGAATTGGAGATAGCAATCTCAGGAAGAGATAGGATGGAAAGAGAGATTGCCAAAGCTTACCCGAATGCTGAATATATGGATACTTGGGTTTGGTTTCAATCTGGAGTTAATACCGATGGGGCTCATAATCCTAAGACAAATCGTAAATTAAAACTTGGAGATATATTGTCATTAAATACCTTTCCTATGATTTCAGGATATTATACTGCTCTTGAAAGAACTTTATTCTTAGATTCGGTTGATGATGAATCATTAAAAGCTTGGGAGGCCAATGTAAAAGTACACAAGAAAGGTTTGGATCTTATTAAGCCTGGAATTAAATGTTCAGACATATGTAATGAATTAAATGAATTATTCGCTGAACTCGGATATTTACAATATAGAACATTTGGATATGGACATTCGTTTGGTGTTCTTTCCCATTTTTACGGAAGAGAGTCAGGATTGGAACTAAGGGAGGATATTGATACTGTTCTTGAAGAAAATATGGTTATCTCAATGGAGCCTATGATTTTAATTCCTGAAGGTAAACCTGGTGCTGGAGGTTATCGTGAACACGATATCTTAGTAATTGGAAAAGATAGTGCCGAAAATATTACAAAATTTCCATTTGGACCTGAGCACAATATTATCAAAGGATAAAATGAACAAAAGTAAAGTTAAAGTTAATAGTTGGAACGAGTGGGATCCACTCAAACATGTAATAGTCGGGAGAGCAGACGGGACTTGTATACCCGCTCCTGAACCTGCTCTTGATGCAAAAGTACCAGAGGACTCAGATATGAGAGGTCAATTTGGCCCAAGAACCAAAGATACAGTAGATAAAGCTAATCAACTTTTAGATGATTTTTCAAACATGTTAACAAAAAAAGGAATAAAAGTAGACCGACCAACACCAATAGATTTTAATAAAAAAACATCAACACCTGATTGGAAGGCAGAAACCATGTTTGGTTGTATGCCCCCTAGAGATGTGCTTTTAACTGTTGGGAACGAAATTTTAGAAGCAACAATGAGTTACAGATGTCGTTGGTTTGAATATCTTTGTTATCGTCCACTTTTAAAAGAATACTATAATAATGATCCTAACATGAGACATGAGTCCGCTCCAAAACCAAGACTTACTGATGCTGATTATAGAAAAGATTATTTATCAGATAAAATAGGAATTCAAAAAAGACTTAAATGGACAGAAGATAAATTTTTTGTAACAACTGAGGAAGAACCATTGTTCGATGCTGCAGATGTATTAAGATTTGGTAAAGATTTAGTTGTACAACACGGTTTTACTACAAACTTAAAAGGTATTGATTGGTTAAAGAGACATTACAAAGATCACCGTGTTCATGCTGTAAATTTCCCAGGCGATCCCTATCCAATACACATTGACGCAACATTCACACCCGTTAAAGAAGGTTTAATAATAAACAATCCTCAAAGAAAATTACCGAAAGAACAAAGAAGATTATTTGAAAACAATGGTTGGGAAATAATTGATGCGGCCCAGCCAGCGCATAATGAGCCACCGCCTCTTTGTTATTCTTCAGTTTGGCTTTCGATGAATGTATTAGTTTTAGATCCAAAAACTGTTTGTGTTGAAAAAAGTGAAAAATATCAAGCAGAACAACTTGATAAACTTGGAATGGAAGTTATTCCAGTTGAATTAAGAGATGCTTATGCTTTTGGAGGAGGTTTACATTGTTGTACTGCTGATGTTTATAGAGAAGGTGAACTAAAAGATTATTTTCCTAAACAATAATATTTTTAATTGGGATTTTTTTTTAAGAAATCAATATATTCTAAAACATCATCATATTTTTCATCAGCTATATCCTTGTAACTTGCATTAAATTTTTCTCTTACACACAATGCAACGTGTGCATAAGGGTTACGACCTTTTGGATGGTTTGGGTGTTCGGGTAATTGACCTTGTAAATAATCACCAGCTTCCTGTATCATTTTCCAGAGTTTACTTGCGTTTTCTTTGTTCATTAATAGGAACCTTTTTTTGAAGAACCTTTGTAAAAAATTTCTTGAAGATTATCATTTTCTTTTTTTTTAATTTTTAAGTCATTCTCATTAAGCAATGACACAGGCCTTCTAATTTTTTTATGATAGTTAAATTCATCTATACCTCTTGCTAATTGAACGCTATTTTTACCTAAAACTTGTTTAACATTAGTTCCTATATAACTTTGAATTACAAAACCTATTCTTCGATCATTAGTTCTGTTTAAATCTGAACCGTGAACAACTAGTGGATGATGAAGAGACATTTGACCTGCTTTCAAAATTAAAGGTGTAGTTTTTTCTTTTGGAATATTTTTGACAGTTTGACCTCTGGTTAACAAATTCCCTTCATTAAATTTCTGGTCATGATCTTTTAGATCATCTTTATGTGAACCTGACCACATTCTCATGCATCCATTTTTTTCATTAGAATCAGTTATAGCTACCCAAGCAGTAACCCAATTATAGGGCTCTAAACCAATATATTTTGCATCTTGATGGTAGCTAACAAAACCTTTTTCATTAGGATTTTTAATAAATAGTGTTGTTCCACAAACAAGAATATTTTTACCAATTATACTCTGAACAGCATCTAAAATTTTTGAGTTATGTGTAACCTCATCTAATAAAGGTGAAATTAAATGTGCATTATATCTACCTGACTTTTCTAATTCTAAAGGTATTTTGTTTTCAATAAACTCAATTTCATTTCTAATTTCCTTTGCTTTAATTTTTGAAAAAATATTCATTGGAGAAATAAATCCTTCATTCTCATACTGTTTGAGTTGATTTGAAGAAAGATAAGACATATTATTAAAAGATTATATGAGTGTATCTATTTCTTCAATAAATTACTGCCCTGTCAAATCTATCTCATATCAAAATATCAAAAGTTGTAAAATTGTAAAGAATACAGGAATAGTTGGAGATAGAATTTTTGCATTTTCTAAAAGTTTAGATTTAAAACAGGCACAATTATTCGAAAAAAATCTCAAAGAAAGAAGAGGTAAATGGAATAAAATTTTAACTCTTAAAAACTCACCTTCATTAAATAAATATAATTTTTTACTTGATAATGACAAATTAACTCTCACTCAAAATAATAATGAAATTTTAAAAATTGACATTAATAATACAAGTGAATACGAACAAGTTACAAACAAAATTTTAGAATTAGAAAATTCTCTTTCAAAACCGATATACTTGATGAAAAACACAGAGATTCCTTTTTTTGATACATCAATATCTAATAAAAGTGTATTAACTCATTCAATATCTCTTCTAAATAATAAAAGTATTCAGGATTTTGAAAATAAAACTAAACAAGAAATTGAGTCCCAAAGATTCAGAGGAAATATTTATATTGATGGAACTGAAGCATGGGAAGAAAGAAACTGGATAGGAAAGACTATCAAAATAAATAATATTTTATTTAAAGTTGAAAAAAATATACCAAGATGTGTTGCAATTAATCTAAAACCAAATACTGATGATAATAGTTTAAATTTACTTCAATCACTAAAAAAAACTTATAATCATTTCGATATGGGAGTTTATCTTACAGCATTAGAAGATGGACTAATTAATATTGGTGATAATATTTCACTATAAAAATTTTTAATCAACTTCAGATTGCAATTTTTCAACTATACTTTTTTAATCATTTTTGATTTAATTATTTTTTTAATTAAAAAACAGGGGAGAACAAATGAGTAAACTATTTAAATCATTAACAGTCTTGCTTGTGCTTTTTTTTTCAATTTCTTCGGTAAGTGCAAAAACACTTACAGAAAGACTTGCAGATGGGCACAAACTAAGACTTGGTTTTGGAACTGCAGTACCATGGGCTTATGCCGGAGATAACGGTGAAGCTTTAGGATTTGTTAATATGATAGCATTAACAGTTCTTGAAGAAATGGGTATCACTGAACATGAAACAAAAGTTTTTGAATGGTCAGGGTTAATTCCAGGATTAAATGCTGATCGTGCTGATATGATCACTGGTGGGATGTATATTCTAAAAAGTAGATGTGAGAACATGGACTTCTCAGATCCAATTGGGGTATTTGGAGATGCTATGCTGGTTCCAAAAGGAAATCCAAAGAATATAAATAACTATGCTGATGTTATCTCAACTGGAGCAAAGTTAGTTACTGGAACTGGTTTTAATACAGTTGAAGCAGCTAAAAAGTACGGCGTTCCAGATAGTCAAATGCTTTTAGTCGAAGGTGAAGTTGGGATTCTAGCAGCGATGAAAGCTGGAAGAGCTGATGTAGCAGTTCAAACATTCTTTGGAGCAAAAGAACATGAGAAAAAAACTAATGGTAAGTTTGAAGTTACCGATCCTAAATTAATGCCTAAGGAAACTTTAAATGTAGTTGGTATTGGATTTAGAAAAGGTGATGATAAATTTAGAGAAGCATTTAATGCAGCTCTAGCTAAAGTTATGGCTAATCCAGGTAAAATGTTAAAAAGAGCTGGAGAATATGGTTATGACAAAGCTCAATTACCACCACCAGATATGAGTACTGAGTGGGCGTGTTCAACTAAATAATATTATTAAATAAGATATGATCAGGCGACTTTATTAGTCGCCTGGTTTTTTTATAAGGATTGAACGTGGGTTATATAGAATTTTTATCTGAACACGGTGTTACATTACTCTTGGGTACTGTTACAACTCTCAAAGTCTTAATTTGTTCCATAATTTTGTACGTAATAATTTCAATGATTTTTGGATTAATGAGACTTTCTAAAAATCCAATAATACAGGGTACAGCCACCTGTTATATAGAATTTTTTAGAGGAACATCTTTGTTGGTTCAATTATTTTGGGTTTATTATGTACTTCCTTTTTTTGGAATATCATTAGAAGCTTTTACTGCTGGTGTAGTTGCTTTAGGACTAAATTTTGGTGCGTATGGAGCTGAAATAGTTAGAGGAGGAATTTTAGCTGTACCAAAAGGACAATGGGAAGCAGCTTTTGCACTAAATTTTAGTCAATCAAAAAGGATGAAAAATATAATCATTCCCCAAATATTCCCAATTATTTTACCTCCTGCAGCTAATTTAACTGTAGAACTTTTAAAGGCCACAGCTTTAGTTGCGTTAGTGACTGTGGTTGATTTAACTTTTGAAGCAAGACAAATCAATTCAATTACATGGTTATCAGTTCAATGTTTTGGAACAGCACTATTAATTTATTATTTTATTGCAAGATTAGCTTTAGTGCCTTTTTTAAGATGGTTAGAAATATTAGCTGCAAGAAAAGTTGGAAAGTCAGGGGTTTAATTATGGATATGGGATGGAGATGGGATTTTGCTTATGAAATTTTACCTCAAATGTTAGTAGCAACTTTTAATACCATCATTGCAGCAGTTGTTGGCTATACTATTGCATTAGTTGTAGGCTTATTTTTTTTATTAGGTCAAAGGACTCCATCAAAAATAATCAATATTATTAATAGAGAAGTAGTTGAATTTATAAGATCCACACCACTTTTAATACAATTATTTTTTGTTTATTTTGTATTACCTCAATTTGGTATAACTTTATCAGCCTGGGTTTGTGGCATGATCACTATTGGATTACATTTTGGAACTTATCTTTCTGAAGTTTATAGAGGAGCTTTAGAAGGGGTTTCAAAAACGCAATGGGAAGCCTGTAGAGCTTTAAATTTTTCTACAGTTTATACATATAGAAGAATTGTTTTACCCCAAGCCTTTCCTATTGCCATTCCAGGAATGGGAAATTATTTATTAGGTATCTTCAAAGATACTCCATTATTGTCAACGATTGGAGTTGCAGAATTATTTCATGCGGCAACTGCCGTGGGTGGTTATAATTATAGATATTTAGAACCATACACGATGGTTGGTGTAATATTTTTAATTCTTTCAGTTCCTGCAGCAATGGGTATAAGAAAATTAGAAAAAAAAGTTAATATAGCTCAAGGAAAGATAAAATAATAATGAACTCAAAAAATGAAAACGAAACTATAGTTAAATTCTCAGAGGTTACTAAACAATATGGTGATTTGATAGTTTTAGATAAATTAAATTTAGATATTAAAAAAAACGAAATGGTTTCAATTATTGGTCCTTCTGGATCTGGCAAAACTACTGTTCTAAGAGTGTTAATGACTTTAGAAAAAATTAATCAAGGAACTATTCACTTAGATGGAGAGCCATTAACACACATGGAAGAAAATGGAAAATTAGTTGAAGCTAATGAAAATTATCTAAGAGCCAGACGTTCGAAGATAGGAATGGTATTTCAACAATTTAACTTATTTCCACATATGACAGCTTTACAAAATTGTATAGAGGCACCTATAGAAGTTCTTGGAATGAAAAAAGAGGAGGCAGAAGAAAGAGCTTTAGAATTATTAGAATTAGTTGGTTTAACAGATAAAAAAGATGAACATCCCTCAAGATTATCAGGCGGACAACAACAAAGAGTAGCAATTGCAAGGGCATTAGCTATGAGACCTAAAGTTATGTTATTAGATGAAATCACTTCAGCTCTTGATCCTGAAGTTGTTGGTGAAGTTTTAAATGTAATTAGGTCTTTAAATAAAGAGCACAATCTAACCATGATAATGGTGACCCATCAAATGGGTTTTGCTAGAGAAATTTCTGATAGAGTTTGTTTTTTTAATGAGGGGAAGATATTTGAGCAAGGTCCTCCCGAAGAATTATTTGGAAATCCACAAAATGAAAGGACCAAACAGTTTTTACATGCTGTTTTGGATGCTAATTAATTAGATTAATTTTCTGAAGTTTTATCTATATTAAATTTTTCTAAACCTATATTAGGATTTGGGTTATTATTTTTATTTTCTAATTCATCAAATTTTCTTAATTTTTCTAATTCTTGTTGTCTTAATCTGTGATCTCTTCTTATTTCTTCTTGTTCTTTAATTTTTTGCTCTCTATCAAATTTTTCTTCCCATTCTTTAATTTTTATATTTTCAAATTCCCTTTGTTTTTCTTCTTCCTCTTGTAATAATTTTAATTCTTTATTTCTACGTCTTTGTTCTTTTAGTTCTTTTTGTTTTTGTTCTTCTTCTCTAACTTTAAGATCTATATCTTTTCTATTTTGCTCTTCTTCTTTTAATTTTAATATTTTTTCTTTATTTCCTAGTTCTTTAGCAACTTGGATTAAATGCTCATCTTTTTTAATAAGCCTCTCAGACTCAATCTTTTGTTTATCTTCTTTAGTCTTGATGTCTCTTTCTTTTAATCTTAATTCTTCTTCATTCAATTTTATTTTATTACTTTCTTTGTTAAGTCTTTCTTCCCAATTTTTAAGGTCTTTTCTTTCTTTTAATATGAGGTTTTTTTCTTCTAGTTTCTGTAATTTAATTTCTTTTATCTTTTCTAATTCTTTGTTTTTTTTGTAATTTGAAAAAGCACTACTAAGTGATTTAGTTGTTAAAGTTGCAATTTTAGCTAAACTATTATTTTTTTTTATAGTTTTTTTTTTTATTTTTTTTTTAACACGCATTTTTTATTATTTACATTTCACTAGAGAAAAAATTATTTTTCAACTGAAATTTCATTAATTTAATTAAAAAATCTGACTAAATTGGGTACAACCTGAAAGTGATATTTTTTTTAATTTGATGTTTTAACTTTTAATTCATCTGATTTTTCAGGATCATCTATTGGTTCTGTTGTTGGGTTTAATTCAATACCTGCAGGAGTTATAGTTTGAGGCATTGCGACAAATTGTGAATCAGGATTATCAACTGTTTGTCTTACTCGCATTCTATATATGCCAAAAATTCCAATTAATGAATGAAAAAAAAATAAAAAAATAAAAAAACCATTTGAACCAACCAAATCCATGAATATAGAACATAAAAAAGGACCACCCATTGCACCCAAGCCAAATACAAATTGAAGACCTGCGCCAGCAGCAACAAATTTTTCTTTCGGTATGTAGTCGTTTGTATGAGCTAATATTAGTGAAAACATTGGTAAACTACAAAAAGAAAAAAGAATTAAAAATATATAAAACCAAGTTTTACTAGTAGCAAGACCATCAGGCAAATACATTTGTCTAGAAACTAAAATTGCTATTAATGCAAAAACTGCTGCACCAAAAGTAGAAAAAACTATTACTTTTCTTCTATCATATATGTCCGATATTTTTCCGACTGGAAACTGAGAAATCGCTCCTGAAATTGCTAAAAGAAAAGTTACAATTGATATTTCCAAAATTGAAAAATTCATTGAAGTTGCGTAAACTGCTAATAACGTAAATAGAGCAGACTGAATAGTGCCATAAAAAAATGAACTAACGAATCCAAATGGAGACGCATCATAAAGTTCTTTCAAAGTCATAGCTTTAATTCTTTTAAAAGTTGGTGGTTTTTTTTTAGTTAATAATATTGGAATTAATGCTGCAGATGTAATTACAGATATTAAAATAAATGGTTGAAAGTTTTGAGGACTACTGAAATTTAATAAAAACATACCAATGCCCATTGAACCATATAATATCACCATATAAATAGAGAGAACACTTCCTCTATTTTTATTACTCGATCTGTCGTTTAACCAACTTTCAGCAACTGTATAAATACAAACCATACTAATTCCAGTTAACACTCTTAATAAAAACCAAATAAATGGATTGATCAAAATAGAATGAACTAAAACAACCAATGAAGCTAAAGAAGCAAATGCTGCGAAAACTCTAATATGACCTACTCTAGAAATTATACCTGGAATAGTTGCTGCACCTATGAAGTATCCAACGAAATAACCAGACATCATAAATCCAGTTGATGTTAAACTAAACTCTTCTTGAACAGCTCTTACACCCAATAGAGAGCCCTGAAAACCATAAGCCATCATCAGGAATCCCATTCCTAAAAATAATGCCCAAGAATTTTTTAAAACTTTATTCATAAAGATAGTAGTAATTATTTGCGATGTATTATTAAATCAAGACTTAATTATGACAAGTTCAAGAATTTCTGAGCTTTAAAAAAGAATGGACAGCTAAAGTGGCTATGATAACTAAACCACCCTGAAGGGTCTCAATAGTTGGTTGTTCTTTAATTATTAACCAAACCCAGATAGGACCTACTATTGTTTCTAGTAAAAAAAATAAATTTACCTCTGCGGCAGGAATAAACCTTGGTGCTATAGTTACCAAAACAAAGGGTATGGCAACACAAAGAATGCACATTAAAGGTACTATTAAAAGGTCTTTATCAACTAAAGTAAAGCTTTCAATAAAGAAAAGAGCAAAAGTGGCTACTAATAGTTTTCCCACAACAGCAGCTGGAACCAAATTTTTCTTTTTTGCAGATCTGATAGTAACAGCACCTACAGCTAAGCCTAATGCTGTTACAAATCCTAGAATATCTCCATAAAAATTTCCTAACTTTAAAGAGTCAAAAAAAATATAAATTATTGCCAAAAAAGTAATAATTATTGAAATCCATGTTTTTCTATCAGGGGGTTCTTTCAAAAAAATTGCTCCAAGTATAGCTGAAATCATTGGAGCGGTTGCTATCATTACTAGTGTATTGGCTACATTGGTATTTTGAATTGAAACAACAAAAGTTATATTAGTTAAACTAAAAGTTCCAATATAAATTAATCCATGATAACCACTAGTAAAAAGAATTTTAAAGAAACTTAATTTGTAAATTAATAACATTCCAAAAAAAACTGTAAAAAATGGAATTATTCCCCGATAAAAAACAAGCCCCCAAGTATCAACATTTGAAAGTCTGATGAATAAAGAATCGGGAGTGATAAACATTACTGCTACAAAGGCCATTAAAGAACCTTTTTGTTGATCACTTAAATTTTTCATATATTTAGTTCTTTCCAAAAAGTTTTTGCAAGATTAATTTTTGTAAGATCATATAAAGTTTTTAACCCAGTAGGAGATGTGACATTAATATCACCATTAAGTTTTTGATCAATAAAATCTATTCCCGCAAAAAAAATATTTTCTTTTTTTAAATCTTTTGCTATTTCTTTTGAAATTTTCTTTTCTTTTTTGGTTAGATTTGTATGAATTGGCTTACCACCTTTGCTCAAATTACTTAAAAAAGAGCCTTTTTTTGGAATTCTTGATATGGCCCCAACTATTTTTCCATTAATAATGAAAACTCTTTTGTCTCCTTTGACTATTTTGGGTAAAAATTCTTGGCACATAATAAAATTATATTTTTTTATTAATTTTTTGACCAATCTTAATTTAAATTTTGACAATAAAATTATATTATTACCACCAAACCCTTGAATTGGTTTTATGATTACTTTTTTTTGACTTTGAAAAAATTTTTTTATTTCTTTAATATTTTGGCTGAAAATTGTATTTGGCATGAATTTTTGATATTTGGATGAATAAAGTTTTTCTGAAATATTTCTTATTGAAGTTGGGTCGTTTATAATTTTTACTTTATCTTTAATGTTATCTAAAATATGTGTTGATGAAATATATTCTTGATTGAATGGAGGGTTTTGTCTAATTAAAATGAGTTTACAATCAGTAAGTTTTATCCTTTTTTTTTTTAATATTTTAAAAAATTTTTTTTTTCATAATCAAATTCAATAAAGAAACCACTAGCTATGATTTTGGAGTTAATTACTGATAGATTTTTGGGATCATAATAAAATATTTTATAATTCTTATTTTGAATCTCACTTGCCAAAAAAATAGTTGTATCAGTTAGGGGATTGAGTGTAGAAGGGTGATTACCTTGAATAGCAATAGTTTTATTTGTCATATAATTCACTTAAATCTTCGTTTTTGGAAAATTTACTAATCATATGATCTGCATTTGTTTTTTTATTATCAATTACTTTCTGTAAATGATTTAAAAATAAAGTTTCATTTTTTTTATTTTTGTTCATGATATCTCTAATTTCTAAACCTTTTCTGGATATGTCCAGTAAAGTTGATGCCCAATAAAGAAGATCTTTTCCCATCAATTGAGTATTAAATCCTTTTTTAGGAGCCTCAAGATAAGCATTAATTATCTTGTTTTTATCCCATTTAGAAATTAGATCATAAACTTCATCTAGATTTTCATATAGTATTCCAACATTGAAAGCAGGTCCGGCACACAGACAGTCCCAACCACAAGTATCCATTGATCTCAGTTCTATATATTTTTTAAGTCTATTTTCTGTAAAAATTGTACTTAAGTGAATGGACAAATCATTTTCGGTCGGTAATCTATTACCAATTATATCAATTCCACCATTCATAAAATCCTTAAATATATATTTTTTTCCTGACAGATAATTTCCTTTTTCATTTATGAATAAAATTGGAAAATTCATAATAAATTCTGCATATTTTTCAAAATCTAAATCTTCAAAAAAAATTTTTGGTAATCCTCCACGAGAAGTATTTTGCCAAACTTTTGATCTATAAGATAAATAATTACTTTTTTTTTTTTCAATTATTGATGAGTTAGCAAATAACGCAATTGAAATCGGAACTATTGAGTTAACTATTTTAAACTTTTTAATAAAATCTTTCTCAGAGATATAATCAATATTTAATTGAGTTCCGCATGTTCGATACATCATATCTAAGCTCAACTCCCCTCCTGTTGGCATATCTTGAGTCATAAGCTTGTATCTTTTTTTTGGGTTGTTAGGGATTTCTTGAAGTTTTGATATTGGGTCAAAACCAGCGCTTACAATGTTAATATTTAATTTTTTTGTAACTTGTTTAAGTTCAAACAAATAATCTTGAGCTTCAGCGCAAGCTTCATGTATATGACTTAATTTTTCTCCAGATAGCTCTATTTGGTTTCCAGGTTCAAGAGTAATATTTTTGCCTCCTTTATTTAACCCAATTATATTTTCTTTCTCTAAAATTGGATTCCAGCCGAACTCTAATAAAGCCGAAAACATTTCTTTTATTTTTGAATAATCTATACGTTTATTATTTTTGCCATCAAACAAAAACTTTTCATGCTCAATACCAATCTTTAAATTTTTTTTATCTTTAACACCAGATTGAAAATATTGAATAATTTGTTCTTTAGATTTTATCATTAAGTCTTAAATAATATCTTATTTTTTTCCTCTAATTATTAGAAGCAGTGCTAAGCAAAGATAATTGAGTTATTTTATTATCACCCAGCTCATCAATCGGTTTAACTGGATAATCTCCAGTAAAATAATGATCTGTCAACTGAGGATAGCTTTCACTTCTTTCATTAAACCCTATGGCCCGATACATACCATTTAAGGATAAAAATTTTAAAGATTTTGCTCCTATATATTCGCATATCTCGTCATTAGTTTTATTCGCAGCTAATAGCTCTTTTTTTGTTGGAGTATCTACACCATAAAAGTCTGGAAATTTAATCTCAGGTGAAGCAATTTTTACATGCACCTCTTTTGCTCCAGCATCATAAAGCATTTTTACAATTTTATAACAAGTGGTTCCTCTGACTAAAGAGTCATCAACCAAAATTATTTTTTTATCTTTAATTGTAGATTGATTAGCATTTAATTTCAATTTTACTCCTAAACTTCTTATTTTTTGGCTTGGTTCAATAAAAGTTCTTCCAACGTAATGATTCCTAATTAAACCTAGTTCAAAATTTTTCCCAAGATGTCTTGCAAATCCCAATGCAGCAGCATTTCCTGAGTCTGGAACAGGAACAATAATATCAGCGTCTATATCATTTTCTTTTGCAAGTTCTTTCCCAAAATTCTTTCTATGCTCATAAGCTGTTTTGTTGTTCAATATACTGTCAGGTCTTGCAAAATATATATATTCAAAAACACATGGTCTTACTTTTTTAGGTGGGAAAGGTTTTATACTTTTTAATTCATTGTTTTCTATCAAAACAATTTCTCCATTATCAACTTCTCGAATAAATTTAGCACCAATTATATCTAAAGCACATGTTTCAGATGCCAAAACATAACTATCTTTTAATTTTCCAATAACTAATGGTCTTATTCCAAATGGATCTCTTACTCCAACCAAAGAGTTTTGAGTAAGCATTACCAAAGCATATCCACCTTGAATTTGAAAAATAGCATCAACAATTTTGTCTATCGTTTTTAACCTTTTTGATTTTGCAATTAATTGGACTATGGTTTCTGTGTCAGAAGTAGTATAAAAAATTGCACCTTCCTCAACTAATTTTTTTCTTAGTGAGATTGAGTTTGTTAAATTTCCATTATGAGCTACACCGATCCCCCCAGCGTTAGTGTCAGCAAAGAATGGCTGAATATTCCTTAAAGTATTTTCACCTGTTGTGCTGTATCGATTATGCCCAATCGCATAATTACCAGGAAGTTTATTAAGAACTTTTTCTTTATTAAAATTATCACCAACCAGACCAAATCTTTTTTCAGAAAAATATTGTTCGCCGTTGAAAGTGACTATACCGCATCCTTCTTGACCACGATGCTGAAGAGCATGAAGCCCAAGAGCAGTCAAAGCAGATGCGTCTTTTGCATTACTTATACCAAACACACCACATTCTTCTTTCAATTTGGGATTAAAGATCTTCAATTTTTTCTTTAGAATCTTGATATGTTTTTTCATTTGGAAATTCTTTTAATAAATAATTACTACCTTTTTCTAAATATGGAAAGACGAATGATTTGTCTAAATTTATTGGCCATTTATCATAATTATATACTATATGCACACCTGATAAGATACATACACAGACTATGTAGGCTCTAATAAATCCAAAAAAGAATCCAAACAAAGTATCTAGACTTCCTATGCCAGTATATCTAATAGCTTTACTTATTCCTCTATTAATCATTAAAACTAAAAAAATTACAAAAATAAATATTGATATGCCTAAACCGACATCAAGCACATACTCATTATCAATAATATCATTTAAATAAGGCTTAACTCTTGGGAATATAAACAATGTTAAGACATAGGCAAACAACCATTTAGCCATAGAGAGAATACTAAGAATAAAACCTTTTTTATAACATTTAATCAAGGAAAAAATTGTTACAACTAGATATATCAAATCAATAATAGAAATTTTTTCATAAAAATCTATTGTAGCGTCTACCATTGTATCATTTTCCAAATGGTTTGATTAATAATATTAATGAAGGAAGCAAGGTTAATACTGAGATCATTGCTAATAACATTGCAAGACCAGTGAAAACTCCAAAATATATAGTTGGAATAAATTTAGATAAAATTAAAATTGAAAAACCAAAAACAATTGTTATTGAAGTATTTAAAATGGCTCTACCAACTGTTGAATGACATATTTCGAGAGTTTTCTTATAATCATCAGAATTATTGAATTCCTCTTTAAATCTATAGATATAGTGAATGCTATTATCAACAGCAATACCAATTGTAATTGCAGCAATGGTTATAGTCATCATATCCAATGGAATGCCGAGCAATCCGATAATGCCAAGTATAAAAAAAGCAGCTATAAAATTTGGAACCACACCTATTAGAGATAATTTTACATTTCTGAATAAGATAAAAAACATCATAAATATTCCAATCATTACCAATCCCAGCGTTAGTATTTGAGATTTAAATAGGCTTTGAAGTAAATTATTGAATAAAATCAAAACACCCGCTAGTTTAAAATCATCTTCTTCTAAACCTAATTTATTTTTTAGATCGTAATCTATCTTTTTTATTAAATCGTTTCTTCTTAAGTTTTCTTTAGAGTCAATTATTCTAAGATTTATTCTTGCTTCATTATCTTCAATTGAAATATAAGGATCAATTATTTCACTTTTTATACTTTCAGGTATTTTAGAATAAAGAACTCCCATTTCTAACGTTCCTAATGGTTTGTTATTATTCAATAATGTTGCAACGTCAATTATTGATGAAAAAGACAAAACTTTTCCAACTTGAGGCAAACTATCAAGATAATTATGTACTAACGCTATTCTATCTATTTTATCTTTAGTAAACCAATATCTTTCATCATTTTGGTCATTGTCATCTCCCCAGTTTTCAAACTCATCCTCTTCTTCATTTTCTAATTTTTCTTTTTTTGGAAATTTCAAAATCACTTCAAGTGGTGTTGTGCCGCCTAATTCTTCGTCTATTAGCTTCATTCCTTTATAAATTTCAGTATTTTTATTAAAATAGTTTATGAAACTATTTTCTACCTCAAGACGACTTATTCCAATAAAACTTAATATAATCACTATGCCGGTTATGGTGTAAATTATTTTTTGATTATTTTGAGATATTCTTGCAAAAAAAGAAGTTACAAATGATTCATTATATTCTTTTAAAGAAATATTTTCTTTAGGTACAAAATTTATAAGTGTAGGAAGTAATGTAAAAGTTATGATAAATGACGTAATTAATCCAAAAGTCATCATCCAACCAAAATCAATAATAGGTTTTATCTCACTGAAAATTAATGAAAGGAATGCAATAATTGTTGTCAAAACTGTATACAATATTGGCCAAAACATTTTACCAGTTGTTAAAACAATTAATTCTGAAATATTTTTGTCGGGCTGTTTTTCTCTTAACTGTAAAAATCTAGTACTCATATGAATGTTCATCGCCATTGTAAGAATTAACATTAAAGCAATAAAATTTGATGAGATTACTGTTACCTTCCAACCTAACAAACCCAATATCCCCATCATGATGACGACAGAAAAAAAACAACTACTAATAGGCACAATAATCCAAATTAGTTTTCTGAAAACATACCACAGGGTTCCAATAATAAACAAAAGAACCCCTATACCAAAAACAATTATATCGCTTTTAATAAAAGTCATCATGTCATCAGCAATCATAGGTATTCCACCTAAATGTATTTTACCTATATCGTCATAACTTTTAATAACATCTCTTATTTCAAGAATATTTTGATGATTTTGTATTTTTAATTGTTCTTTGAAATTTTCAATTTCTTCTTTAGATTTTACGTTAATATTTTCTAATTTATTATTTTTTTTTATATAAACAATAATCCCACTAGTCTTTCCATCTTCACTTATTACAAAGTTTCTAAAAACTGGACTGCTTAAAATCTCTTTAAAACCTCTATCTCGGTCGATATCCTCATCTTTAAGAGTTTTAAAATTTTTTAGCCTTTCTTGCAAAGATGCATCAGAACTATTCAATAACGGAACATCTAGTATTGTAATTACACTGTAAACCCAATCCAAACTTTGAATTTTATATTTTAAACTTAAAAGGTTATTAATAGATGTGTCAGAAATCATTCCTTCATTTGGAGTGTATGTCAAAATAAGAAATTCTTTTGAACCATATCTTTTTGATATCTCTTGGAGGTATTCAAGGTCGGGGTCGCCCTCAATTAATAAAGTTTCAGATGATGCATCCAGTTTAAAATCTTTTGAGTAATAACCAAAACTGAACAAAGCAATAATTAAAACTATAAAAACTGACTTTGGATTTTTAAGTATAATATTTTGATAAAATTGGGCGAACATCTAACCTCTTTTATATGAGAATTTAGGTGTTTTGAGTATCCTTAAATTTAGTAAACATTGCCTCAAACTCCAGCATTACGTTTCCAGTTGGGCCATGTCTTTGTTTTCCAATAATGATTTCAGCTAAATTTGAAACTTCATTCATTTTTGCTTGCCATTCAGCGTGTTCAACTGTTGCAGGTCTCGGCTCTAGTCTTTCAAGGTAATATGCCTCTCTATAAACAAACATTACTACATCAGCATCTTGTTCAATTGATCCAGATTCTCTTA
>MDSV01172433.1_pt1 | contig 19696 bp, 18 predicted proteins | sample 810851 | NCBI WGS metagenome assembly MDSV01 (sample SAMN05326640, study PRJNA326480) | marine metagenome | isolation source: seawater | place: Atlantic Ocean: North East | collected 2012 | reverse complement strand
TAAAGAAATTATTAAAAAACTAAAAGAAAATAATCTAATTCAAAAAATTGATAATATTAAAAATGTTGTTCCTTATGGTGATAGATCAAATTCTATAATAGAACCTTTGCTAACCGAACAATGGTTTGTTGATGCAAAATTTTTAGCAAAAAAAGCTATCAAAGCTGTAAAAAATAAAAAAACAAATTTCTTTCCAGAAAATTGGAAAAAGACATATTTTCAGTGGATGAACAACATTCAACCCTGGTGTATATCTAGACAGTTGTGGTGGGGCCACAGAATACCAGCTTGGTATTCAAAAGAAAAAAAAATCTTTGTTGCGGAGAATGAAACTGACGCAAAAAAACTTGCTTACAAATATTACAAAAAAAATGTTGAATTAAAAAGAGACGAAGATGTTCTTGATACCTGGTTTTCATCTGCTCTTTGGCCTTTTGCAACATTAGGATGGCCTAAAAAAACTTATGAATTAAAAAGATTTTATCCTACATCTGTCTTAGTGACCGGTTTTGATATTATTTTCTTTTGGGTGGCAAGAATGATGATGATGGGAACATACTTAATTAAAAAGGAGCCGTTTTCTAAAGTTTATATTCATGCATTGGTTAGAGATGAAAAAGGTCAAAAAATGTCAAAGTCAAAAGGTAATATTATTGATCCTCTAGATTTAATTAAAGCATATGGTGCGGACTCATTAAGGTTTACTCTTATTTCAATGGCGGCGCCAGGTAGAGATATTAAACTTTCAGAAGATCGTGTTAAAGGGTATAAAAACTTTCTTAACAAAATTTGGAATGCAAATAAGTTTTCTGAAATAAACGGCTGTCAAATTTCAAATAATTTTAATATTAAAAAAGTTAAACTTGATATAAATAAATGGATCTATTTTAAATTAGTTAAAACTAATATTGATGCAAAAAAACATATATCCAATTTTAGATTTGATGAGGCTGCGCGAGTAATTTATCAATTTGTTTGGCATTCTTATTGTGATTGGTATATTGAATTTTTAAAACCTATTTTTGATAATAAAAATAACCTTAATGAATCAAGAAATATGTTAGCTTTTATTCAATCTAATATATTAATTCTTCTGCACCCATTTATACCTTTTTTTACTGAAAAAGTTTGGCAAGATTTTAATTTTAGTAGTTATTATAAAAGCCCATTAATGTTTAAGAACTGGGATATCAAACCCCAACCTACCTTTGTTAAAAATTTTGAAAAAATAGATTGGATTATTGATCTAGTTTCAAACATAAGATCAACAAAAGTTGATCTAAATATTTCACCAGGATCCTATATTGATATTTCAACTTTTGAACTGAAGTCTAACAAGCTTCATATTATAAATGATAATTTAGAGGTTTTTAAGCGACTGGGCAGAGTTTCGAACGTGAGTCATTCAAAATTAGACAAAAATGGAGTGAAAATAATTGTAGGGGGGGAGTCAATAACGCTTTATTTCGACCAAAACATTGATTTAAGTGAGCAAAAGAAAAAAATAGGTAATAAAGTTCAAGAATTAAGTAAAAGAGTGAACATTATAAGCAATAAACTGAAAAATAAATCTTTTTTAAAAAATGCACCAAAACAGATAATTCAAAAGGAAAATAGAGCATTAATAGATTATAAAATTCAACTTAAAAAGTTGAATAGCATACTGAATAGTATTAAAAATTAATTATGAAATTCAATAAGTCTAAATTACCCAGCAGACATGTATCAGTGGGTATTAAAAGTGCTGGTCATCGTTCAATGTATTATGCAATGGGTTTAAAAAAAGAAGACATAGAAAAACCTTTTGTAGGCGTAGCTACCACATGGAACGAGGCTGCTCCTTGCAACATTACACTTTCCAGACAAGCTCAATCTGTAAAAAAAGGTGTCAAAACAGCAGGTGGTACACCTAGAGAGTTTACAACAATTACAGTCACAGACGGAATTGCAATGGGACATGCAGGAATGAAATCCTCTCTTATTAGTAGAGAGGTAATAGCTGATTCAGTTGAACTAACAATGCGAGGTCATTGTTATGATGCCCTGGTAGGACTAGCTGGATGTGATAAATCTTTGCCTGGTCTTATGATGGTAATGGTCAGATTAAATGTACCTTCTGTTTTTATATACGGTGGATCAATACTGCCAGGTAATTTTAAAGGTAAAGATGTGACAATAGCTGATGTTTTTGAGGGAATAGGAAAACATTCTACAGGTAAAATGAGCAAAGATGATTTGTATGAATTAGAAACGTCCGCATGCCCTTCAGGAGGCTCCTGCGGAGGTCAATTTACAGCGAACACAATGGCTTGCGTATCCGAAGCTATCGGGTTAGCGCTGCCTGGTTCTGCTGGCACCCCAGCTGTCTACGAAGAACGTGATAAATTTTCTATTAAAAGCGGTGAAGCGGTTATGTATTTACTTGAAAAAAAAATTAGACCTAGAGATATAGTCACTCGTAAATCATTAGAAAATGCTGCGGTTGTTGTAGCAGCGTCAGGAGGATCAACAAATGCCGCCTTACACTTGCCAGCAATAGCAAATGAAGCTGGAATTAAGTTCACTATGGAAGATGTGACTAATATTTCTAAAAAAACTCCTTACATTGCTGATCTAAAACCTGGTGGTAAATTTGTTGCAAAGGATTTATATGAAATTGGTGGCGTTCCTATATTAATCAAAGCTTTACTCGACGGTGGTTTATTACATAAAGATTGCATGACAGTTTCTGGAAAAACTATTGAAGAGAACCATAAAAATATTATTTTTCCATCAAATCAAAAAATTATTTACAAAACAACAAAACCAATAAATTCCAGTGGTGGCTTTGTAGGATTAAAGGGAAATTTAGCTCCTGAAGGAGCCATTGTAAAAGTTGCCGGTATGAAAAGAAAAAAATTTAAAGGTAAGGCCAAATGTTTTGATGGGGAAAAATTTGCATTGAAAGCTGTTTTGGATAGAAAGATTAAGCCAGGAGATGTTATAGTGATCAGATATGAAGGTCCCAGAGGAAGTCCTGGCATGCCTGAAATGCTTTCCACAACAGCAGCAATTATGGGACAGGGGTTAGGAGAAGAAGTTGCTCTTATTACCGATGGACGTTTTTCTGGAGCTACTCATGGATTTTGCGTAGGTCATATAGGGCCAGAGGCAGCAAACGGAGGACCAATAGCTTTAATTAAAAATGGTGATGTAATTGAGATAGATTCTGAAAAAGGTTTTATAAAAGTCAATTTAGCCAATAAAGAAATGCTTAAAAGAAAAAAGAAATGGAAACCAAGAAAAATTGAATATAATTCTGGAACGTTATGGAAGTATTCCCAGTCTGTAGGACCCGCATCCAAGGGTGCCGTGACACATCCTGGAGGATCTAAAGAAAAAAAAACATACGCGGATATATAATATAAAAAATGAAAATAAAGCCAGTTATCTTGTGTGGGGGCTCAGGTACAAGACTTTGGCCAGAAAGCAAAAATAATCCAGTAAAACAATTTATTAACTTTGGTGGGTGGACACTCTTTCAAAAAACTCTAGAAAGAGTAAAATCGCCAATATTTGATCATCCTATTATTAGTACAAATAAAGACTATTTAAAATCAGTACTTAAATATTTAACGAAATATAAAATAAAAAAATATAAAGTTTTAGTTGAACCAGTTAAAAAAAATACGGCAGCTGCAATTCTATCAGCTGCTCTTTTAGACGAGATACCAATTCATCAACCTATGATTTTTTTTCCCTCAGATCATTTAATTAAAGAGAATGATAAACTTATAAAATCAATTATTTCTAACAAGAGACACTTAAATGATAATAATATTTTTATTTTTGGAATTAAACCAACTTTACCATCTTCACAATTTGGATACTTTTTAAGTAAAAAAACGTCAAAAGGAACAAATAAAGTTTTTAAATTTATTGAAAAACCAACTTTAAATTATGCTAAAAAAATTATTAAAAAAAATGGATATTGGAATTCAGGTATAATTTTAGCATCAAAAATGTCAGTAATTAATAACTTTCAAAATTATCAAACAAAAACATTAAACTCCTGTATTGACGCTGTATATAAGTCAAAATTTTCTAAAAACGTATACTATTTAAATAAGAAATCATTTCAAAAAATAATTGAAAATTCTTTCGATTATGCAATTCTAGAAAAATCAAGAGAAATTAATTCTATTAATTTAAATATAACTTGGTCTGACCTAGGTAGTTGGAGTGAAATTTTAAAAATTTTTAAAAATAATAAATCAAAGTACTTTAAAAAAACTAATGTTTTTCATAGACCATGGGGCAAGTATACAAATTTTTTTAATGGAAATGGTTTTTTAATAAAAGAACTTGTTATTAACCCAAAATCCTCAATAAGTTTACAGAAACACAGACACAGAACTGAACATTGGAGTATTATTTCAGGTAGGGCTATTATTACTATTAATAAAAGAAAATTTTCTAAAAAGCAAAACGATGCTATTTTTATTCCGCGTGGTGCAGTGCATAGAATAGAAAATAATTTCAACAAACCTGTTGTAATTATGGAAGCGCAAACAGGAAAAATTTTAAAAGAATCTGATATTATCAGGTATAAGGATATTTACGGTAGAATTAATTAAGTAAGTAAATAATTTTTTTTATATAGTTAATTCAATTGGTGTATGATCTGAAGGTTTCGTATCAGATCTTGGTTTTTTGTTAATATTTATGTTTTTAATATCATCTAAAAGATTATTAGATACTAAAAAGTGATCTATGCGCATGCCGTGATTTCTAGGCCAAGCTCCAGACATATAATCCCAAAAAGAAAATTCTTGTTTGTCTTTATTTAAATTACGATAAATATCATGAAGTCCTAAATTTAATAATTCACGAAATTTTTTTCTCATTTCAAGTTTAAATAATGCATCATTTTCATACCTAGTATGATCATAAACATCAATTTTTTCAGGAATAATATTAAAATCTCCTCCAATTATAATATTTTTATTATTTTTTAACTCTTTTTTAATTTTATTATTAAATGAATTAAACCAATCTTTTTTATAAGTATATTTTTCTGTATCAATTGGATTGCCATTAGGAACATATACGTTTATCAATTTTATATTCTTAGATTTGTTTTTTATATTACATGCAATTATTCTAGATTGTTTTTTTATGTCCTTAATAAATTTTAAATCTATCTCAGTAATATTTATTTTTGATAATATGGCCACTCCATTATAACTTTTTTGACCAAAAACGTACGATTTGTAACCTAGATTTTCTAAATCAGTGAAAGGAAAGTTTTTTTCTTCAGTTTTGATTTCCTGAATAAGCAAAATATCAGGGTTTGAAGATTTAAGATATTTAACTATACTTAATATTCTTGCTCTTACTGAGTTTACATTCCAAGAACTTATTTTCATTAAAAAGAGAAAGAAACACCACAACCACAAGAAGATTTTGTTTTAGGATTTGATATTTTAAAAGACGCACCAATTAATTCTTCAGAGAAATCAACCTCTGAACCTTTTAACATATCCAAAGATGACTTATCTATGACTATGTTTTGATGCTTTAAATCATTTTCATCAGTTTTTTTATCAAAGGTAAAATCATACTTAAATCCAGAACAACCTCCACCTTTTACAGCAATTCTAAAAAATGTACCCGAAGGTTTATTTGCTATTAGATGGTTGATTCTTTCCACAGCTTTTTTGCTAAAAGTTATTTCTTTAATCATTTTAAACAGTTTTATTATAATATAATCCTCTTATGTAAATTATGCAAAAAAATTATAAAGAAAATTATCTTAAATCGTACGCTACTAGATCGTCAAATAGTAAAGGTAGAATTTATAGAGAAACAGAAAGTTCTATAAGATCACCCTATCAAAGAGATAGAGACAGAATAATACATTCATCATCCTTTAGAAGGCTTAAACACAAAACTCAAGTTTTTGTAAATACAGAAGGAGATCATTATAGAACTAGACTTACACATTCAATGGAAGTTTCACAAATTGCCAGAACTCTTGCAAGATTTTTGGGATTGAATGAAGATCTAAGTGAAACATTGAGCTTAGCACATGATTTAGGTCATACACCATTTGGACATGCTGGTGAAGAAATCCTAAGTCAATGTATGGTTAAGTATGGTGGATTTGATCACAACATACAAACATTAAGAATAGTCACCTCAATAGAAAATAAATACTATAAATTCAGAGGTTTAAATCTTACGCTAGAAACATTAGATGGTTTAATAAAACATAATGGACCAGTAAAAAATATTAATCCATATAAATCAATTTTAAAAAAAGATTTTTTTAAAAGTAAAATTATTTTTGATACTGCACCGTCATTAGAAGCACAAATAGCTTCTATTTCAGATGATATAGCATACAACAACCATGATTTGGAGGATGGTTTGAGAGCAGGTTTATTTTCAATTAAAGAAATTAGTAGAATTCCATATACGTCAAAATTAATAAATAAACACATCAGAAATCTAAAAAGATTCAGAAAAGAAATAATTATCAGTCAAATAGTTAGAGACTTGATTAATATAATGGTGTTAGATGTCTTAGAAACAACAAAGAAAAATTTAGAAAGAATCAAACCTAGATCAATAAATTCAATCTATAAACAAGATCACTTAATAGTTGATTTTTCAGATAATATGAAAATCTTTGATAAGCAAATGAAAGATTTTTTAAAAACTAATATGTATAATCATAAAATGGTTATTGCTAATACTAATAAAGGTAAAACTATAATAGATGCTTTATTTAAATATTTATCAAAGAATTCTAAAAAATATATTAGCAAAGAATTATTTAAAAATGAAAATAAAGAGAGAGTTGTTGCAGATTTTATAGCTGGTATGACTGATCGATATGCAATAAATTTATACAAAAAAATCAAATGAATTTATTTTTAGATTATCAAGAAAAAATATATAAAAATTTAAAAATTTTAGAAAAGAAAAAATTGTTATATATTCCTAAAAATATTAAAAATTTCACTATTGAACTTCCTCCAAGAAACCAAAAGGCTGATATATCTTGTAATGCGGCGATGGTTTTAGCAAAGTCTAATAATACTTCACCAATTAAATTAGCAGAAATTATAAAAAATCACTTAATATCAAAATTTAAAGAATTTAAAAATATTGAAATTGCTGGACCTGGATTTTTAAATATTAGTTTTCATATTTCTTTTTGGAACGATTATTTAAAAAAAGTAATCCTTAAAAGTTCGAAATACGGTTCATATTCAAATTTTAAAAAAAAATATAACATAGAATTTGTTTCAGCTAATCCGACAGGACCATTACATGTTGGCCATTGTCGTGGCGCAGTTTTAGGTGATGTTATTTCAAACTTATTACTTTTTAATGGTAATAAAGTTATAAAGGAATATTACGTAAATGATCACGGTTCTCAAATTAACAACTTTGTCAGTTCAGTTTATTATAGAATAATTGAAATTACTAAAGGAAAACCATTTCCAAATAATAATGATCTTTATCCGGGAGATTATATTATTGAAATAGCTAAAAGTGTTATAAAAAGTAAAAAAATTAAAAATTTTGGTAACTTAGAAATTATATATAAAAAGCTATCTTCAGAATCATTAAAATATTCTATGCAATTAATAACAAGCAATTTAGAAATGCTAGGAGTGAAACATAATAAATTTGTTTATGAATCTGATTTAATTAATAAAAAAATGGTTTCAAAAATAGTTAGAAAACTAGAAAAAGATAATTTTATTTACCAAGGAGTATTGGAGGAGCCCAAAGGAGAAAAGAAAAAGGATTGGAAAACTAGAAAGCAATTATTATTTAAATCAACCGAGTTTGGTGATGATATTGATAGGCCATTACAAAAGAGCAATGGTGAGTGGACTTATTTTGCAGGTGATATGGCATACCATGCTAACAAAATTTCAAGAAAATTTGATGTATTAATAAATATACTTGGCGCTGATCATGCGGGTTATATAAAAAGAATTGTATCAGCCACAAAAGCTATTTCAAAAAATAAAACGAATCTGATCTGTAAGGTATCACAGTTAGTTAAGTTATTTAAAAATGGAGAACCTTTTAAGATGTCAAAGCGAAAAGGTGATTATATAACAGTAGAAGATCTTATAAGTGAGGTAGGAAGAGACTCTGCAAGATTCATTATGTTGAACAGAAGTAATGATGTAGAGTTAGATTTTGATTTTGAAAAAGTTAGAGAAAAATCTAAAGATAATCCCGTTTATTATGTTCAGTATGCTTACGCACGTATAAATTCAATTTTTAGAGCACTTAATATAAATATAGAAAGTAAAATTAAGTATGATGATAAAAACTTCACTCTTAATCAGCACGAAATAGAAATTTTAAAAAAAATTTCTGAATGGCCAAAATGTGTTGAGGTTTCATCCACCAAACTAGAGCCGCACAGAATACCATTTTATTTATATGAACTCGTGACATTATTTCATTCTTATTGGAATATGGGAAAAACTAATAAAGAGTATCGTTTTATACAAGAAGAAGAAAAATTAAAAAATCCAAGGATTGCTCTCTTGAAAGCTCTATCAATTGTAATTAAAAACGGTATGTCAATTTTAGGTGTGTCAACTCCCAGCAGGATGTAATGATTAAAAATATTAAAAATGTTTTTTTTTTATTATTATTTTTTATTTTCTTTTTATTTATATTTAAATATTATTTTTCAGAGAAAAATATTATTTTTACAAACAAATCAAGAACTTCTTATAGTTTAGTTCAAGAACAAAACTTTACTAATTTACTAACATTAAAAAATGATACAAATAACATCATTATTTATAAAAATGATATAGAAAAGTATAAACAAAAAAGAAAAAAAAGAATATGGGAAAAATTGATCTCTAATGAAAAATAAAAGAAAAGCTATAATTTTTGGTGTAAAGGGTCATAAATTATCAGTTGAAGAAAAGTTTTTTTTTAAAAAAAACAAGCCTTGGGGAATTATTTTATTTTCAAGAAATATTAAAAATATTTTACAATTAAAAAATTTAGTTTCTGAAATTAAAAATGTAGTAAAAGAGAAAAAATATCCAATATTAATTGACCAAGAGGGTGGTAAAGTCTCAAGATTGAATCAAATTATAGATTTAAGTATTTTTTCTCAAAGCTATTTTTTTGATCTTTATAAAAAAAATAAAAAAAATTTTTTAAATCAATATAAAATTTATATTAATGCAGTCTCTAGTATACTCAATTATGTAGGCATAAATATAAATACTGTCCCAGTTCTGGATATTAGAAGGAAAAAAACACATAATTTTATTGGATCTCGTTCTTTTTCTGAAAAAGCTTCAAATGTTAAAGTATTAGGTAATTTATGCATTAAGTTTTATATGGATAATAAAATAGCAACTGTTTCAAAACATATTCCGGGGCACGGCTTATCCAGGTGTGACAGCCATTATAAAACACCAGTTATTACCGCTAGCAAAAGGACACTTATTAAAAATGATTTTAAACCTTTTAAGGCTTGCAAATCCACTTTTGCAATGACTGGTCATGCAATTTATGAGGCCTTTGATAAAAAAAATACAGCCACACATTCAAAAATTATGATCAATAAAGTCATACGCAAATATATGAATTTTGATGGCATTTTAATTTCTGATGATATAGCGATGAAATCACTTAATTACAGTTTAAATGAAAATGCACTTAAAGCTTTACAAGCTGGCTGTAATTTAGTTTTGCACTGCAATGGTAATATTCGAGAAATGTATAAACTTGCGAAAGTTATACCCAATATTGATAATTTTACAGAAAAAAAAACATCAGATTTTTATAATTTTTTAGGATAAAATATAGTTAATGCAAATTGATGAATATAAAACATTTAAGATTAATATAGACAATTATTCTGGTCCACTTGAAGTGTTGCTAGATTTGGCAAAAGCTCAAAAAGTAAATTTAGCAAATATTTCTATAACACAATTAGCTGACCAATTTATTGAATTTATTGATAGAGCTAAAGATATAAAACTAGATATCGCTTCTGAGTATTTGTTAATGGCAACGTGGTTAGCATATCTTAAATCTAAACTTTTATTACCAGAAGATGAGAACGACGATTTTAAGGCTAGTGAAATTGCTGAAAAATTAAAAATTCAATTAAAAAAATTAGAGTTGATAAGACTTCTATCCGATCAATTGCTGAAAAAGAAAAGATTGGGCGTAGATATATATATGCGAGGCATGTCAGGTGGAATTAGAAGTTCAAACAAATCTAACTATTCAGTTTCTTTATATGAGCTATTAAAATCTTACTCAAATCACGTCATGAGGAAAAATTTTTTGTCAATAAATATTCCTAAATTACCTGTTTGTACCACTGAGCTTGGCATTGATATTATTAAAAATAATATACATAAAATAAAGGATTGGAAAAATTTTATTGATTTTATTCCCGCAAAATATAAAAAAAATGAAAATTTAAAAAAAACAGGTATAGCAGGACTATTTTCTGCTTCACTTGAACTTTGTAAAGAAGGTCTTATTAACATTATGCAAAAAAAAGATTTTGACAAACTGCTAATTAAAGAAAAAAATGACTAAAAAAAACGATTTAAAAATTTTAAAGTTTCCAAATAATGGAACTCAAGTAGAAAAACAGGTTGAGGCAATATTGTTTGCTGCCGAAGAACCTTTGGATATAGAAAGTATTCAAGAAAAATTAAAAAGTAAAAGTAATATTTCTAAAATTTTAAATCATCTTAGGGAAATTTATAAAAATAGAGGAATTAATTTGGTATGCATAGCTGATAAATGGTCATTTCGCACATCTTCAAATCTTTCCAAATTTATGAACCTACAAACATTTTCTAAAAAAAAATTATCAAAAGCTGCAGTAGAAACTTTAGCTATTATAGTATATCACCAACCCGTCACAAGATCTGAAATAGAGGAGATACGTGGCGTATCTTTTGCGAGTGCTACCTTAGAAATACTGTTAGAACTTAATTGGGTTAGACCTTCAGGTAGAAAAAATGTTCCAGGAAAACCAATACAGTATGTGACTACCGATGACTTTTTAAGTCATTTTAATTTGCAAAAATTGTCAGACCTTCCAAACATAGAGGAACTTTCTTCAGCTGGTCTAATTGACAATTCAAATGTTGATACCTCTATATTCGGGACAGGTAAATTTTACAAAGAGCAAATGGAGGAAAAAAAAGAGAATATTTATTCAAATATAGATGATATGCTAAATCAATCACTTAAATCTGAGGAAGAATAAAAGACATCTTTAATAACTCGATAAAATTGTATATAAGTTCAATATGAGTATAGGATTTTGGCAAATAGCAATAGTTGTAGTTTTAGTAGTACTTCTTTTTGGAAGAGGTAAAATCTCCAGTTTAATGGGAGATGTAGCAAAAGGTATAAAAAGTTTCAAAAAGGGCATGAAAGATCCTATAGAAGATCAAAAAGACCAATCTAGCGAAGAAGAAGAATCAGACAAAAAATAAATTAAGATGCCACAAATTGGATGGTTTGAAATACTAATCGTAGTAATTTTAGCCGTAGTGATAATTGGCCCTAAAGATTTTCCAATTATGCTAAAGAAAATTGGCGCATGGTTTGGAACTTTTAAAAGATATTTTACAGAAGCTCAAAAAGAAATTACCGATTTAGAAAACAGTATAGACGAAGAAGTTTCTTTCGAAGAGGATTCATTCAAAAAAAAAGATAATAAAAAAAATGAATGAAGAAAAAAATAAACAATCAAGTTTTGTTGAACATCTTACGGAGTTAAGATCTCGACTTATTAGATCAATAATTTATTTATTTATTTTTTTTGTTATAAGTTATATTTTTGCAGAAAATATTTACAGTTTTTTACTATCTCCATACGCGGAAGCCGTTAAAGATGATTCTATTAATAGAAGAATGATTTTTACTGCCTTGCATGAAACTTTTATTACATATCTTAAGGTAGCTTTTTTTGCTTCAATGTTTGTTTCTAGTCCAATAATTTTAACTCAGATCTGGAAATTTATAGCTCCTGGTTTATATAAAGATGAAAAGAGAACTTTACTTCCTTACCTAATAGCGACTCCAATACTTTTTTTATTAGGAGGTATGTTGGTTTATTATTTGATTATGCCATTAGCAATAAAGTTTTTTTTAACTTTTGAAGCTTCAGGACAAATTTCAAGTTTACCCATACAATTAGAGGCAAAGGTTAACGAATACCTTTCATTAGTTATGAGACTTATTTTTGCTTTTGGAATAAGTTTTCAATTACCAGTTTTATTAAGTCTTTTAGCTAGAGTTGGTTTTGTTGACTCTGAATATTTAAAAAGAAGAAGAAAATATGTAATAGTAATAATTTTTGCTTTCGCAGCTGTATTAACTCCACCTGATCCTATTACACAAATTGGACTGGGAATACCTTTGTTAATCCTTTATGAATTATCTATATTATCAGTCAAATTAATAGAAAAGAAAAAAGATCATGCATGATATAAAATTTATAAGAAAAAATACAAATTTCTTCTCAAAAAAAATATCAGATAGAAATGTAATTTTTGATATAAAAAATTTATTAGAATTAGACGAAAAAAATAGAAAACTGATACAAAATAAAGAAAAATTAGAACAAGAAAAAAAAATCATATCACAAAAAAAGGATGAGTCCCTTTATAAAAAATCAAAAGAAATATCTTCAGAGATTGAGAAATTAAATAAAGACCAAACAAAAATTAAAAATGAATTAGAGGTAATTGTTAGTTCTTTACCTAATGTTGCACTAGACGATGTTCCTATAGGAAAAGATGAAAAGTCAAACAGAGTAATTAATAAATATGGTGAAATTCCTAAATTTGATTTCAAACCAGAGTCACATGATTCTATAGGGAAAAAAATTAACCAAATGGATTTTGACATTGCAAACAGAACTTCTGGTGCACGATTTGTATTTTTGAAAAAGCAGCTCGCACTGCTTGAAAGAGCTATCTCTAATTTTATGCTTGATGTACATACAAAGGAGTTTGGGTATACAGAAATATCCCCACCTTTAATAGTTAATAAAAATACTATGTTTGGTACTGGACAGTTACCTAAATTTGAAAGTGATCAGTTCGAAATAAAACTTGATGACGAAAAATATAGAAAATTTTTAATTCCAACAGCTGAAGTTATTTTAACAAATATTGTTAGAGAAGCTTTTTTAAAAGAAAATGACTTACCAATGAGATTAGTTGCTTCAACACCGTGCTTTCGAAAAGAAGCCGGATCTTATGGAAAAGATACGAAGGGAATGATTAGACAACATCAATTTTATAAGGTTGAGCTTGTAAGCATAGTTAATCCAAAAAAAACATTAGAAGAACTAGATAGAATGGTAAATTGTGCTCAGGAAATATTAAAAAGACTTAAGCTCCCGTATAGAGTAATTTTACTATCAAGTGGGGACATGGGTTTTAGCGCTGAAAAAACTTTTGATTTGGAAGTTTGGATACCTTCAGAAAACAAATATAGAGAAATTTCCAGCTGTTCTTCTTGCGGTCAATTTCAGTCAAGAAGAATGAAGGCAAAATTTAAAAATAAAAATAATGAATCAGATTATTTAGCCACTTTAAACGGTTCTGGTTTAGCCGTTGGGAGAACCTTAATTGCTATAATGGAAAATTATCAACAAAAAAATGGAACTATTATTATTCCTGATGTCCTTAGACCATATATGCATAATCAAAAGGTTATAGGATAATTGTTATTGTTTATTTTTTTTATTTAGTATAATCATATTACAAATTTAGGAGATTTTATGTCAGGATCAGGTTTTGCTCAGTTTATTCCACTAATATTAATTTTTGTTATATTTTATTTTTTTCTTATACGACCACAGCAAAAGAAAGTTAAAGAACATAAATTAATGGTCGCGGCTTTAAAAAGAGGTGACGAAGTAATAACATCTGGTGGAATAGTAGGCAGAGTTGAAAGAATTATTGGAGACGATAAAGTAGATTTAATAATAGCAGAAGGCGTGACTGTACAAGTAGTTCAATCAACAATAGCAAGTTTAGTAAACAAACCTGTTGCGAAAAAATAATTATTTTTTGTGTTATATTTTTCAAAAGTTAAATTATTTGTTATATATTTTTTAATAATTTTTTTATCGATTTTTTCTATTGCTAATTTTATAACTATTGGAGATAATTTTTTTACTTCAAAAAAAATAAACTTAGGATTAGATTTGCAAGGTGGTTCCTATCTTTTGCTCGAAGTTAACTCTGAACCAATAATTGATCGAAATTTACAGGAAAAACTTCTTCAGTTAAGAAAATATTTTAAAAAAAATAATATTAAATATAAAGATTTAGCACTTAAAAATAAAAAAATACTTTTTAAATCTTCTAAAGATGATATTGAAAAATTTGAAAAATATTTTCTTGATAAAGAGAATTCATTAAATGCTTATTACGAGCTTTACAGATCTCACGAAATGTCTTTTTCGATTTCTAATCTTAATTCAGTGGAAGATCTAGTGACAATCAGTTATACAAAATTTGGTATAATAGAAATCAAAAATTCAACTCTAGATCAATCTCTTGAAATCGTAAGAAGAAGGGTTGATGAGGTTGGTACTAATGAACCCACAATCATTAAACGTGGGAATGATAGAATTTTAATTGAACTTCCGGGCTTAAATGATCCTAACAGAATAAAACGACTATTAGGTAAAACAGCAAACTTGTCTTTTAGACTTGTCACAGAAACAGAAGATAATTTTGGATCAGAACTTCTAACTTACGAAGATAGTGAGCAAAAACTTAACATTAGTAAAAGAATTCTTTTAAGCGGAGATAATCTTATTACAGCAAAACCAAGTTTTGATAATCAAAATAACGAAACAACAGTTAATTTTTCATTAGATAGGGTAGGCACTAAAAAATTTGCTAGAGCAACAATTAGTAATGTTGGTAAAAGATTAGCAATAATTTTAGACAACAAAATTATGAGTGCACCAGTTATTAAAGAACCTATAGTTGGTGGTAATGGTGTTATTACAGGAAATTTTACTTTCCAATCGGCAACTGACCTAGCATTATTATTAAGATCTGGAGCTTTACCAGCTCCACTAAATATAATTGAAGAAAGAACAGTCGGTCCTGACCTGGGGGAAGATTCTATTCGAGCAGGAGGAATATCTTTAGTGATAGGTTTTTTGCTAGTTATATTTTATATGTTTTTAAAATATAAATTATTAGGAATTATTGCTAATTTATCTTTAATTACAAACCTTATTCTTTTAATGGGCATTTTAACAATTTTTGAAGCAACACTAACACTACCAGGTATAGCTGGAATTATTTTAACAGTAGGTATGGCGGTAGATGCCAATGTATTAATTTTTGAAAGAATAAAAGAAGAAATGAAAATTGAAGAATCTAATATTTATGCATTTGATACGGGTTACAAAAAAGCTCAATCAGCTATTTTAGATGCAAATATAACAACACTCATATCAGCTGTTATATTGTTTTTTTTAGGTTCGGGGCCAGTAAAGGGATTTGCGGTGACATTAGGAACTGGAATTTTAACAACTTTATTTTGCGCTTACTTTTTTGCTCGTCATCTTTCATCAATTTATGTTATGAAAAATAAAGATAAAAAAATTACAATATGATTTCTACAAAAAATAAAGATATAAAGTTTTCTTTTTTTTATAAAAAATTTAATTTTTTATCAATTTTTTTAATTATTTTTTCTATAATTGTTCTTTTATTTAAAGGTTTAAATTTTGGTGTTGATTTTAAAGGAGGAACCCTAATTGAAATTAGAACTAATAGTGAATCTATAAAAATTTCTGAAATAAGAGAGTCGTTTATGAAAATGAATTTAGGTGATGTGAATGTTAAAAATTTTGGAAAAAAAAATGATTATTTAGTTAAAATTGAAGCGACAAAATCTGAGGATGAAAATTTTATTAAATCTATTAATGAAAGGCTTTCAAAAGATTTAGGTTCTGTGGTAAATTTTAGAAGGGTGGAAAACGTTGGACCCAAAGTTAGTAAAGAACTATTAAATGCTGGATTATTAGCTATTAGCTTATCATTAGCGGCCATGCTTTTTTACATATGGATCAGATTCGAATGGCAATTTAGTTTAGGTGCTATAGCTGCTTTAATACACGATGTTGTTATTACTCTTGGTGTTTTTTCACTTTTATCTTACGAAGTTAATCTTTCAATTGTAGCTGCTGTACTTACGATAGTTGGTTATTCAATGAATGATACAGTAGTTATTTTTGATCGTATAAGAGAAAATTTAAAAAAATATTCCAAGATATCAATTACAGAAATTTCTGATTTATCTACAAATCAAACTTTATCAAGAACATTAATAACTTCAGTGACAACATTATTAGCTTTATTATCTATATATATTTTTGGCGGCGCAATATTAAAAGGTTTTTCTTTTGCAATGATTATTGGAGTAATAATAGGAACATATTCATCAATATTTGTAGCAACACCAATTTTGAAATACACAAATGTAAATCAAAAAACTGTTTTAAAAGAAGAAGAAAATAATAATTAGTATAAATTTTGTGCCATTACCATTGATAATAACATAGGCAGAGACAACAATGTATTAACTCTTGAGGTTAACATAGCAGTTTTAACTGCTTTAGGTTTTTCTTCAGGGGAGCATTCAACAATACCCAAAGCCTTTTTTTGATTAGGCCATATGATAAACCAAACATTAAAGGCCATAATTAAACCTAACCACATTCCAATACCAATAGCTGTATTTTTTCCGCCACCACTTCCTATACCTAATGCTAACGCTTGATGAACATAGCCATTTAGGTAAGCAACAATTAATCCTGTGATAATCGTTGCAAACGCGGCCCATCTAAACCAAAAAAGAACAGCTGGCGCTATCACTTTACCTATAGCTGGTTTTTGCTCGTCAGGAATTTTTGGCATATTAGGTATTTGAATAAAATTTAAGTACCAAAGTAGACCAATCCACATAACTCCCGCAAGAACATGTAAATATCTAAATAACCAACTCCAAAAAAGTTGATCAAAAGCCCAATCACCGCCAGCATAAAATAGCCCAATAAATAATAAGACAGCAAGGACTATAGATAAATGTATTGTCTTTGATAAAGATTGTAAAATTGAGACCATGTTTAAACTATATCATTTTTTTTATTAAAACTAAGCTGTTTTTTTCAGTTTATTGTTCATAATATTTTTTAAAAAATCACCAGTATAACTGCCATTTATTTCAGTTATTTTCTCTGGACTTCCTTCAGCTATGATACGACCACCATTTATACCTCCATCCGGACCCATATCAACAATCCAATCGGCTGTTTTTATTACATCAAGATTATGTTCAATAACCACAACTGTATTTCCTTGAATTACAAATGTTTGAAGAATTTCTAGTAATTTTTTAATATCATGAGAATGCAAACCCGTTGTAGGTTCATCAAGAATATACATAGTTCTTCCAGTTGATCTCTTTGACAATTCTTTTGCGAGCTTTATTCTTTGCGCCTCTCCACCAGATAACGTAGTAGCTTGTTGTCCAATTTTTATATATCCAAGACCAACTTTTTTTAAAGTAAGCAGTTTTGATCTTACGGCAGGAATATTTACAAAGAAATCACAACCTTCATCTACTGTCATATTCAAAACATCGGCGATATTTTTTTCTTTATATTTAATTTCCAGAGTCTCACGATTATATCTACTTCCCTTGCATACATCGCAAGCAATATACACATCTGGCAAAAAATGCATTTCATAAGTAATTACACCATCTCCTTCACATGACTCGCATCTTCCTCCTTTAACATTAAAAGAAAATCTTCCGACTTTGTATCCCCGAGCCTTTGATTCAGGTAACCCAGTAAACCAATCTCTTATTGGACCAAAAGCACCTGTGTAAGTCGCAGGATTAGATCTGGGCGTTCTACCAATTGGAGATTGATCTATATCAATAATTTTATCAATTTGTTCAACTCCTTTATAATTTTTAAACGGTTGAGGTAATTTTCTAGACTTATTGTTGTTAAGCATTAAATTTAAAGCATTGTATAATGTATTTACTATAAGAGTAGATTTACCACTTCCAGATACACCCGTCACACACGTAAATGTACCCAAAGGTATTTTAAGATTTATATTTTTTAAATTATTCCCTGTAGCTCCTATAATTTCCAAAAATCTTCCATTTTTTGCTGTTCTTCTTTTATTTGGAATTGAAATATTTTTCTTTTTAGATAAGTAATTTCCAGTAATACTATCTTTACTGTTCATAATCTTTTTTATTTCACCTTCAGCCACAATATTACCACCGTTTAAACCAGCTTCAGGACCCAAATCAATTATATGGTCTGCGTTTTCCATAGTTTCAGTATCATGTTCTACGACAATAACTGTGTTACCTAAGTCTCTTAGTCTTTTTAAAGCATTAATTAATTTAACGTTATCTTTTTGATGCAAACCAATCGAAGGTTCATCCAATACATAAATTACTCCTGTTAACCCAGATCCTATTTGTGAAGCTAACCTTATTCTTTGAGATTCTCCTCCAGATAAGGTACCAGATTCTCTTGATAAAGTGAGATAATCTAACCCTACGTTTAATAAAAAATCCAACCTTTCATTAATTTCTTTTAATATATGTTGAGCAATTTTCTTTTCTTTTTCGTCTAATTTTTTATTTAAGCCAGAGAACCAATTTTTTGCTTCTGAAATAGATTTTTTTGTGACTTCACTAATATTTATATTGTCGATTTTTACACACAAAGCTTCGTCTTTAAGCCGCATTCCTTTGCATTTATCGCATTTTGACTCACTTTGATATTGAGATATTTCTTCTCTTTTCCATTCACTTTCCGTTTCGAGATATCTTCTTTCTAGATTATTAACAACCCCCTCAAAAGTTTTTTTTGTTGAATATTTCTCATAGCCATCGTCGTACGAAAATTTAATTTCATCATCGTTTGACCCAAAAAGTATTATATCTTTCACTTCCTTGGCTAATTTTTTCCATGGGATATCCAAACTAAATTTATAGTGTTTTGATAGAGAAGATAATGTTTGTGCATAATATAAAGTCGTAGATTTAGACCACGGTTCTATTGCCCCCTCAGCTAAAGTTTTTTTGTGATTAGGTACTACCAAATTAGGATCTACATTTAAATTTACTCCTATGCCTTCACAATCTTCGCATGCACCATAAGGACTATTAAAAGAAAAAAGCCTAGGTTCAATTTCTTCGATAGTAAAACCGCTCTCAGGACAAGCAAATTTTGAAGAAAAGACAATTTTTTCTACTTTTCTATATTTTTTTGGCAATGTTTCATTTTCGTATTCAACAAATAATAATCCATCAGCTAAATTAAGAGATGTTTCAACTCCTTCAGCCAATCTATTTCCCAAATCACTATTTATAATTATTCTATCCACCACTATTGAAATGTCATGTTTAATTTTTTTATTTAAATTAGGAAATTTGTCTATGTCACAATACTCTCCATCAACTTTTATTCTTTGAAAACCTCTTCTTTTATAACTTGCAATTTCTTTTTTATATTCACCTTTTCTACCCCTAACTATTGGAGCCAATAAATATATTGTATTTTTTTTTGGAAGATTTTTTATTTTATCAACAATTT
>MDSV01103041.1_pt1 | contig 19696 bp, 18 predicted proteins | sample 810851 | NCBI WGS metagenome assembly MDSV01 (sample SAMN05326640, study PRJNA326480) | marine metagenome | isolation source: seawater | place: Atlantic Ocean: North East | collected 2012 | reverse complement strand
GAAACACTATTAGAAAAATAGTTTTCAGTAGAAATAAGAATAAAAAAATATTTTACACTAAGAAAGAATTAGTTTTTTTTAAAAAAAATTATTTAGCTTCACCAAACTATCATCTAAATTTTGATATGATTTTGCCTATCATAAAATCAAATATCAAAATTTTTATTAAAAGGATGATTAAATTATAATGAATTTAACTTTTTTAATTTTAATACCTATGATATTTTTATTCAATTTTTATTCAATTGGAAAAATTTTAATTAAAAAAGATTTATCTGAGCAAATAATTTTTGGATTTGTTATTTATGTTTTTATATTGAATTATTTATTCTTTTATACAAATATTAGTTTACTTCATGTCTTTATTTTTTTCTTTAGTTTTTCGCTTGTTTATTTTTTAAGAAATTTTTTTTATAAAAAAAATTTATTACTTTTTTTTCAATTTTTTTTAATTTTGATAGCAATTAACTTATTAATTTCTGTAGTAGCAATAAGTTATGGATCTCAATTTTATGTATTCAGAGGTAATATTTACGATACATTCAGTTATCTTTCTACAGCATCTATAATTAGTAATTATAATTATCATCAAATATTGGAAATAATTTCTAATTCTGAAAAAAAAGATTTAATTTTGAGTGAATATGCGAATTTTATTCATGCTAGACCCTCAGTTCAGATTTTTTTAGGAAGTTTAAATCATATTACTAATTTAGATATATTTATTAAGGGTTTTGTATTTAAATCGGTTTGTCTTTTATTAACTTTTACTTCAAGCTATTCTTTTTTTTCAAATTATTTTAATAAATTTAATCTACGAGCGATTTACTCTTTAGGTTTTGTATTTAGCGCTTTATTTTTTTACATTTATGAAATTGATGCATACGCACAGTTATTATCGTTACCCTTAATTATTATAATTACTAAAAATTTATTAGAACTTAATAAAAATCAAAAATCTAATTTATTTTTAAAATATTTATTAATCGTTATCTATTTCTCATGTTTCTTTGTTATTTACCCTGAGGGTGCAACTGTTTTATTATTACCAATTGGATTATATATTTCATACTTAATAATAATGAATAAAAATATTTTATTTTACAATAAAATTTATTTATTTATCATTTTACCACTAATCTTTTTTATATTTACTTTGCCGCTTTACAGTTCAACATTTAAATATCTATTTTTTAATCAATTAAATAATGGATTAAATGCAAATAATGATTTTTGGGGATACTACGGAGCTTTTATATTGGGTAAAGCTAATCCAATTTATGATTATGATGTTGTCTCGATGATTAAAAATCTTTGGAAAGAAAAAGCTTCCTTAGTTGATATTATTATTTCAGTAAAAGATTTTAACATTGCAAATAATAATCAATTTTACTATCTCAACATATTACCATCTTTGTTTGGTTTTTTTCATTTAACAACTACCAATAATTTAAATTTTTTAAATTACTTTTATATATTAATTTTGATATTAATAAATTTCGCATTGTTAAAAATAACTTTAAAAAACATAATTCAAATATCAAAAAATTTTAATAATGAAAGTAATTTTTATAAATTGCTTATATTTTATTTATTAATTATAACTTTATTTCTTTTTTTCTCCAAAAATTATTGGACACTAATAAAAGTTTATAGTTTTTATTCTTTTTTTATATATATTTTTTTAATTTATGATTTTGAAAAGAAAATTTTTACTAACAAATTTTTAATTTTTATTTTAGTTTTATTTCCAATATATAAATATAGTTCTTTTAACTATGGAATTGGTTCTATTGACTCTTTCCCTTCAATAATGAAAAAAGAGTTAAAAACTGAGACATCTTGGGTATTGGATTATAAAAAAATATCAACATGCAACCATATTAAATATGAATTTAATGATAAATTTAAACAATTATATTTAAAATTAGCCTTAGATGATTTTAAAATTAATGCCACGGAGAATAAAACCTTTGATTGTAGAATAATTTATAATAATAATAATTTTGAGATTTTAAGTTATGAATGAAATATCAATAATAACACCAGTCTATAATGAGCAAGATACTATAGTACCTTTTGTAAACAAAATAGAAGAAGTCATGAAAAGAATTAATCAAAGTTATGAATTAATTTTTATTTTAGATCCTAGTGCTGATAACACTGAAAATATAATATTAGAAAAAATAAAAGATAACAATAATATAAAATTACTTATAAATTCTAGAAGATTTGGACAACCTGCATCTATGTTTGCTGGTCTAGAAAACTCTAATGGAAAATATATAGTGTTTATAGACGTTGATTTGCAAGACCCTCCTGAATTAATTGAAGAAATGTATAAAACTATAAAGCAAAGTAATAATGATGTGGTGCTTGCTCAAAGAACAAATAAATTAAATGAAAATATTATCAGAAAAAATATTGCAAAAATTGGTTATTTTTTAATTTCTAAACTTAGCGACACCAATATACCTAAAAATGTTGGTGAATTCAGGATGATATCAAGAAGGGTAGGTAATAAGTTAATAGAAATGCAAGATTTTGATTTTTTTTTACGAGGAATTGTGTCTTTTGTTGGTTTTAAACAAAAGACTATTCAATTTGAAAGGCCACAAAGAAAAATTGGACATACTAAATATAATCCATACACAGGATCAATAAAAATTGGTCTTGATGGTATATTTTCTTATAGTTTGAAACCACTCCACATAATTACAATTACATCGACAATAAGCTTTATATTATCTACATTAGTTTTTTCTTTATATATAATTCTTACATCTTTGGATTTATTTGTTTTTAAATATCAGTTTTTTATAATCACTTTGATATTAGTAGTTTCTTCAGCAATTTTTTTTTCAATTGGAATTATTTCAGAATATTTAGCTAGATTAATTCCTAAAATTAAACAAAGACCGATATATATAATAGATAAAAAAATTAATTTTAAATAATAAGTATTATTTATAGTGAAAAAAATTATTTTGATTACAGGTGCGGCGGGAATGGTTGGATCTAATCTTATCAAAAAATATATTAATCAAGATGTGCAGATAATTGGTATTGATTCACTAAAATTAGGAAAGATTAAGTATATTAAACCTTATAAAAAAAAAAAAAATTTTTTATTTTTCAATATAGATTTAAGTAAAAAGATTAAAAATATAAATATCGAGAATATTTTAAAAAAAAATTACCTTTATGAGATTTGGCATTTAGCAGCAAATTCTGATATTCAGAGTGGGATTGTTGATTATGAGGTTGATTTAAAAGATACTTTTCTAACAACATTTAATATTTTAAATTTCATTAGTAAATATTTAAAAAAAAATACTAAATTTATATTTTCTTCATCTTCAGCTATTTATGGTCATGTGAAAAGATCTATCTCAGAGAATTATAAAAAGAAGATTCCAATAAGTAATTATGGATTAATGAAACTTTTATCTGAAGAGTATTTAGAGCATATTGCTTATAAAAATAATCTAAAAACTTTTATTTTTCGATTTCCAAATGTAATTGGAAATAATTTAACACATGGAATAATTTACGATTTTATAAAAAAGATATCATATAACAAAAAAATACTTCATGTTTTAGGTAATGGAGAACAACAAAAACCTTACTCTGATGTTCTAGAAATTATTAACTGTATGATTTTTATTAAAAATAAAAAATTTTTACAAAATATTAACTATTTTAATATAGGAACAAATGATAAGGGAATAAAAGTTAGAGATATTGTAGATATTTTTTTAAAAGAAACAAATTATGGAACTAAAGCAATATTTCAAAGAAAAAAACAAGGATGGGAAGGTGATGTAGTCAATTATAGCTACTCAACAAAAAAAATTAATAAATTAGGTTTCAAATTTAAACATTCTTCTAAACAAGTAATTACAAAAACAATTAAAAATTCAATCAAGATAAATTTTAAGTGATTTCAATAGCCATATTAGTTGGAGGTAAGGGTACAAGAGTTAAATCAATTACTAATGGAAAGTCAAAGGCAGAGATTAAATTAAATAAAAAAAGTAATATAATTGATTATCAATTAACTGAGTTAATTAAATTAAAAAAAAATATTTATATTATTTCAAATAAAAAATTTTTATCTTTAAAAAAACATGTAAAAAAAAGGTATAAAAATGATAAAATAAATTTTATAGATGAAAATTCACAACTTGGTACAGCAAGTGCTATAAAAAATTTAGAAACTCTAAAATATAATCAAGATTTTTTAATAGTTTTTGGTGATTTATTATTTAATTTTGATTTTAAAAAACTAATTGATTTTCACAAACTAAAAAAAAGTAAATGTACATTAGTAGTTCATCCTAATTCACATCCAGAAGATAGCGATTGTGTAGAATTAAATGATAATTCTCAAGTAGTAAAATTTTACAAAAAACCTCACAATAAAAAGAAAATTATTAATAATTTATGCTTATCAGGAATACTTATTGTGAATAAAAAGTTTTTAAAATTGATTAAGCCTAATGTATCTCAAGATATATCAAAAAATTTTTTAGATAAAATTTTAAAAAAAAATAATAAGGTATTCGGATATAAAACACGAGAATATATTAAAGATGTTGGAACTCTAGAGAGAGTTGATCAAGCAAAAAAAGATTTAAATTCAATTAAATATAAAAAGGGAAATATTAATTCTAAAATTCCTGCTATTTTTTTAGATCGTGACGGTGTAATTAATTTAGAAAAAAATAACGGAAAATATCAAAACCCCAGAAAATTTATCAAAGGCTCATTAGATTCTTTTAAAAAAATAAATAATGCTGGTTTTTTAGCAATCTTAATTACAAATCAACCTGCGGTAGCTAAAGGATTTATTACACTAAAAAAATTAAAAAAAGATCTTAAGTTTTTAAATTACAAAATTGCTAAACATAATGGTTATTTGGATGATATTTTCTATTGTGTACACCATCCTCATAAAGGTTTCAAAAATGAATTAAAAAGATTAAAAAAAAATTGTAAAAATAGAAAACCAAATAATGGTATGTTCTTGCTTGCTAATAAAGTAAACAATATTGATTTAAAAAAATCAATAATGATTGGTGATAGATATACGGATTATCTTGCTGCAAAAAAAACAAAAATTAAATTTATTGGAGTAGGAGGATTAAAAATACCTGGATCTATTTCAAAAAAAAATCTTCAATCAACTATTAAATTTCTATTTCCAGAATGAATTTTATTAGTAAAAAGAAGATTTTGTTCTTTTATCACTTATATTCTTATTTTTTATGAACTGTGAGATTATATTCATTAAGGTATGATGTAAACTTTCCACAATACCATAATTTTGAGAAGCAATGTGTAAATTAATGTTAGCTATTTTCTTTGATAATCCACCCTTAAAACCTGTTAACGAGATACAATAAATTTTAAGTTTTTTTGCAGCTTGAATTGCTTTAACAATATTTTTTGAACTCCCCGATGAACTTATTGTTATTAAAATATCATCTTTTTTTCCTATTTGTAGAATCTGATCACTGTAAATATTTTCATAGGAATTATCATTTGAGATTGCTGTCATTAATGCAGAATTAGATGATAAACTAATCATATTTGGTCTAATTTTTTTTGTTTCGTATAAAATTTTTTGATGATCGCATACAAAATGGTTTGCTAAAGCAGCAGATCCTCCATTACCACATACCATTATCTTTTTATTTTTATTTTTGTAAGCTTTTTCTAATATCTTTATAACTTTAATTAATTCTCTATTTTTTATGCTTCCAAATCCATTGTTAAAGCTTTTGTGATAATCGTCTTTAAATTTATTGAGATCAACATACTTTTTAATTGGAAATTTCATTTAAGTGAATATAAATGAAAGTATGCTTTTGTCAAAAACTCCTCTAAGAATTAGTTTTGCTGGTGGTGGTTCTGATTATTTTAATCCTCACTCTGATTTACCGGGTAAAGTGATTGTTAGCACAATAAATAAATATATGTATGTGTGCTTAAATAAAAAATACAATAGTGAAATTAGAGCTGCGTATTCATTTACTGAAAATGTTAAAAATTCCCATAAACTTAATCATGATATTATTAGAGAAGCTTTAAAACTTCATAAGATTATTAATGGTGTTGAAATTATCACCCTGGCAGATATTCCTTCCTCAGGTAGTGGTCTTGCATCTTCAAGCGCTTTATCTGTTGGTTTATCCAATGTATTAAGAGAATTTAAAAACTTAGAAATATCAAAAAATTTATTAGCTTCAGACGCGTGTAAAATTGAAATTGAAAAATGTAAAAAACCAATAGGAATGCAAGATCAGTACTCAACAGCATTTGGAGGATTAAATAAAATTGAATTTTTTAAAAATAATAAAATTAAAGTATCAAAGATAAACATTAAATTTGATAAGATGAGTCTTTTTAAAAAAAATTTAATGTTATTTTATACGGGTATAAACAGAAAAGCAGATAAAATTTTACATAAAATTAAGAAAAAAGGAACTCAGTTTGTTAATCATGATCGTTTGCATGATTTAGCAACAAATTTTGAAAAAGAATTAAAAAATGGAGATATGATAAATCTTGGTAAGATTTTACACGAAGGCTGGCTTTTAAAAAGAGGTTTAGACAAAAGTGTTTCCTCATTAAGCTTAGATCAAATATATAATTCAGCATTAAATGCTGGAGCCATAGGAGGTAAAATTTTAGGTGCAGGAGGAGGAGGATATTTTTTATTTATTGCAAATCCCAAAGATCATAAAAATATAAAAAATAGATTAAAAAAACTTAAATTCATTAATTTTGAATTAACTGAAGGTGGCTCTAAAGTTTTTGAAGTTTAATATGGAAGAAAATAATTTAAGTATTGTTATTCCAACATATAAGAGAGAAAAACAAATTATCCAAATTTTAGATAATTTAAATAAACAAATAACAGATAATATTTTTTTAGAGGTAAATATTTGCGACAGTTATAGTGATTATAAAAATCATATTTTTCAAAATTATAAAAAAAATATTAATATTAAATATTTTAATATTAAAGATAATATTTTATCTTCTAAAAGAAATTTCGGAATTTTAAAAGCTTCATTTAAAAAAATAATTTTGCTGGATGATGACTGTATACCTTGTCAAAATTTCATTAAGTTTTATTTACAAGATTTTTCAAATATTACCGAAGATGTAATTTTATCAGGAATAGTTCACTACCCTGAAGATTACATAAAAAAAAATAATCATATTAAGTTTAAGCAATCAAGACACTTTACTTCGACAGATATTGTTAAAAATAAACAATTAGAGCCAGATAAAATAGTTGCGATGAATATGGGTTTTATTAATTCAAAAAAAATAAAAGGTATTGGTTTATTCAATGAAAATTTTACAGGATATGGATTTGAGGATTATGAATTTGGATATAGATGCTTATCAAATGGATTTAAACTACGACAGTCTTGCGCAGCAATTATTCACGATGAAGGTTATCCAGATATTAATAATTACATAAAAAAATACTATTATTTAGGTAAGAGTGGTATGGAAAACTTACTTTTAGTTAATTTTCAAGCAGCAAAAAAAACAATTTTTTATAAAATAGAGTCTAATTTATTATTTAAAATGATCATAAAGATTTATAAAATAAAAAAAATTTTATCATTAATAGAAAAGATTATATCAAAATTAGATAAATTTGATAAACTCTACATTCCTTTTGTATTTAATTTTTTAAGATTAGCTGCTTATACGAGGGGTTGTATTGATAGAAATATTGGAAACATAAAATTAAAAAAAAATAATTGGTATGAATAATTTTTTCAAAAACAAGATTATATTAATAACAGGTGGCACAGGTTCTTTTGGAAATGCGATGACAATTAAGCTTTTAAAAATGTCACCTAAAGAAATAAGAATCTTTAGTAGAGACGAAAAAAAGCAAGATGACATGCGTAAAAATTTTAATAATAAAAAAATTAAATTTATCATTGGAGATATACGTGACCAAAAAAGCATAGAACAGGCCGTAATAGGTGTTGATTATATTTTTCATGCTGCAGCTTTAAAGCAAGTTCCATCTTGTGAATTTTATCCAATGGAAGCTGTTAAAACGAATATTTTAGGAGTTGATAATTTATTAAATGAAGCAATTAAAAATAATGTAAAAAAAATTATATGTTTAAGCACTGATAAAGCTGTTTATCCAATTAATGCTATGGGTGTATCAAAATCAATGATGGAAAAAGTGATAGTAGCAAGATCAAGAATATCAAAAAAAACTAATATCTGTATAACACGTTATGGAAATGTCATATATTCTAGAGGTTCTGTTATACCTCTTTTCATTAAACTTCTTCACGAAAAAAAACCGTTAACAGTTACAAATTTGAATATGACAAGATTTTTAATGAGTATGGATGAAGCTATAAATTTGGTGATGTTTGCTTTTAAAAATGGAAAAAATGGTGATATTTTTGTAAGAAAATCTCCTGCAGCAACTATTAAGACTATAATAGACGCAATCGGTAAAATTTACAAAAAAAAAATTATGATAAAAAAAATTGGTGTTAGGCATGGTGAAAAAACACATGAAACACTTTTAACAAAAGAGGAATTGAAACAATCAAAAAATTACAAAGAATATTTTAAGATTGTATCAGATAATAGAGATTTAAATTATGAAAAATTTTATTCAAATGGCATGAAAAATTCACAAAAAATTGATGATTATACATCTGAAAATACAAAAAGGCTTAATGTTATTCAAACTGCAAGGATAATAAAAAGTATAATCGAAAAAAAATATTTTATAAATTAATGGAAATTGCTGTAACAGGAGCAAACGGTTTTATTGCAAAAAATTTTATTTATAGTTTCGTAGGTAATAATATAATTAATATAAATACAATAACACGCAAAACTTCTAAAGTTCAAATTAAAAAAATTTTGAATAAATGTAAAGTTTTGTATCACTTTGCAGGTGTAAATAGACCTGATAAAAAAAAAACATTTAAAAAAGATAATTTTGAATTAACAAAATTTATTTGTAACTATTTAGAGGAAAAAAAACTTAAAACACAAATTATATTTTCTTCTAGTATTCAAGCTACTAAAAATAATGCCTACGGTAATTCAAAAAAAAGATGTGAAAAATTACTTTTAAATTTAAAAAAAAATAATGGAAACAATATCTTTATACTGAGATTGCCAAATATTTATGGCAAATGGTCAAAACCTAATTATAACTCAGTTGTAGCCACTTTTTGCCACAATATAGCTAGAAATAAAAAAGTTTATATTTCGGATCCTAATTCTATCATTAATTTATTATATATTGATGATCTGGTACTTAAATTAAAAGAATATACAAAAATTCGATTAAACAAAAAAATAATTAATCTAATAAAGCCAAATGATAAAATCACATTACAACAACTTTATAATAGAATAAATTATTTTGAAGAAAATAGGACTAAAAAAATAATTGGAAAAATTTCAAAAGGCTTAAATAAAAAATTGTATTCGACTTATATAAGTTTTCTTCCAAAAACTAAAATTATATACAATATTGAAAAAAAAGATGACCCCAGAGGTTCATTTGCAGAATTTTATAAAAATAAAGATACTGGGCAAGTTTCTTTTTTCATAGCAAAAAAAGGAAAAATAAGAGGTCACCACTATCACCATTCAAAAGTTGAAAAATTTTTAGTTGTGAAAGGTAAAGCTATTTTTAATATGTTTGATATATCAACTAAAAAAAGATTTAACTTTAACTTAGATGATAAAAATTTAAAAATTGTTGAAAGCATTCCAGGTTACCAACATTATATAAAAAATGTTGGCAATTCAGATTTGATTGTTTTGTTGTGGAGTAATGAAATATTTGATGTTAAGAAGCCCGATACATATAGAATATGAAAAAATTGAAAATTATAACAGTTTTAGGAACTAGACCAGAAATTATTAGATTATCTAAATTAATAAAATTACTTGATAAAGAAGCTGACCATAAACTTCTACATACAGGACAAAACTATGATTATGAATTAAATAAAATTTTTTTTAATGATTTAGGAATAAAAAAACCTAATTTTCAACTATCTATAAAAAAAAATAAAAGTGCTGTAGAAAATATTTCTCAAATTCTTTCTAATACAGAAAAAATTTTCATTAAAGAGAGCCCTGATGCAGTGATTATTCTTGGAGATACAAATAGCTGTTTGTCAGCATATGCTGCAAAAAGATTGAAAATTCCTATATTTCATATTGAAGCTGGTAATAGATGTTATGATCAAAGAGTACCAGAAGAGATAAATAGAAGAATTATTGATCATATATCAGATATAAATGTAACATATAGTGAAAGAGCAAAAGAAAATCTGTTAAGAGAAAATATTTCTCCAGATACAATTTTTAAAATAGGTTCACCCTTATATGAAGTATATCAATCTTACTCAAAAGAAATTAATGAATCAAAAATTCTAAAAAAGCTGTCATTAGAAAAAGGAAAATATTTCCTTATAAGTGTCCATAGAGAAGAAAATTTAGATGATAAAAATAATTTTGATAAATTTTTGAATCTTTTGTTTTATTTAGAAAAAAGAAATAAAGAAAAAATTATTGTATCCACACATCCAAGAACAATAAAAAAACTTAAAAAATTTAATCTTAAAAAATTAAAAAAAATAATATTTGCTAAACCGTTCTCTTATACTCATTATTGTTGTTTACAGATTAATTCTAAAATTGTTTTTTCTGATAGTGGCTCAATAACTGAAGAAGCCAATATAATGAATTTCAAAGCTATAAATTTGAGAAGTACCAATGAAAGACAAGAAGGAATGAATTATGGCGCTGTACCTATGGTTCATTTTAATGTGGAAAGAATAGAAAATTTAATTGAATATCTTGAAAGCAAAAAAACAGAAACAGATGTAATAAAAGATTATGTGTCTCCAAATTTTTCAAAAATATTTTATAATATTTTGATTAGTTATATTGATTATGTAAATCAAAATACTTGGAAAAAATAAGCGTGAATTAAAGTGAAAATTTTCTTTTTTACGCAATATTTTTGGCCAGAAAATTTCAGAATAAATGAACTTGTTCAATTTTTTTCAAAAAAAAAAAGTATTGTATTAACAGCATATCCTAGCTATCCACAAAAAAAAAATTTTAATAAAAATATATACTTAAATAAAAAATTTTTTTTTAAAAACTGTGAAATAATAAGAGTTCCAGTTTATCTTAGAAATAATACAAATTTATCAATAATTTTAAATTATATTAGTTTTTTTTTTAATTCTTTAACTATTGGTTTTTTTAAGATTTTTAAAAAAAATTTTGATTTTATTTTTGTTTTTTGTCCATCACCAATCCTTAACGCAATACCGGCAATTATATTTAAAAAGATATTCAAAAAAAAAATTGTAATTTGGGTTTTAGACTTATGGCCAGACACTGTTGTAGATTTAAAATTAGTAAATAACAAATTCTTAATTTGGATTATGAGATCACTGGTAATTTATATATATAATAATAGTGATTTGATTTTAGCTCAATCTAAGGCTGTAAGAAATTCAATTAGAAAATTAACAAAAAGTAAATGTATATATTTTCCATCATGGTCAGAAGAAATAAAAAAAAATAAAAAAAAAACAAAAGAAATAAAAAAAAATAATAAAATAAAGATTTTGTTTGCCGGAAATATAGGTGAGGCTCAATCTTTTGAAACTATGGTTAAATGCGCAAATTTGCTTAAGAAACTTAATATTATTGAATGGATTGTAGTAGGGGATGGTAGATGGAAAAAAAAATTAGAGTCTTTAATTAAATTAAATAACTTACAAGATGAGTTTCAATTAATAAATAGCGTACCTCTGAATAAAATAAACAATTACTTTAATTGTGCAGACGCACTTTATTTGAGTTTAAAAAATAATAAAACTTTTAAAAAAACAATACCTGGAAAATTACAAACATACATGAGAAGCGGCAAACCAATAATTGCATCTATCTCTGGTGAGGCTAAGGATATTATTATCAAAGCAAAATGTGGTTTTGCAAGTAACGCTGAAAATCACAAATTACTTAAAAAAAATATAATTAAATTTAGTAAACTTAATTATAATCAAAGAAAAAAATTAGGCATGAATGGAAAAAAATTTTCTAATGTTTTTTTTTCTAAAAAAAAGATAATTAATAATTTAGAAAATGAAATTAACTTGATGTTAAATTAAATATCAATTATTTATAAGAATTGTAAAATTATTAAATGATAAAAAGTATTGATAAATTAGCTTGCTATTTAATAATTTTAATGCCAATTTTTTTAGTTACTGGGCCATTTTTATCGGATCTATCTGTTGTAATTATAGATCTTATTTTTTTATTTGTTGTATTTAAAGAGAAAAAATTTTCATTACTTAATAATAGATATTTTAAGTTTTTAATAATTTTATGGATTTATTTTTCTGTAAGATCTCTATTTACTGATGATATTTTTTTATCATTTAAAAGTTCTTTCTTTTACTTTAGATTTATTTTTTTAATATGGGCAATATCATTTTTCCTAGAGAGAAATCAAAATTTATTTGATAAATTTTCAAAGTTTTTTTTACCCGTCATTGGTTTTATTATTTTGGATGCAATATTACAATATTTTACAGGGAAAAATATACTTGGCTTTGAGATACAAAATCCAGACAAGTTAAATGGACTTTTTAATGACGAGGCTATTCTAGGAAGTTATTTGGTGAGATTTACTCCTCTTGTATTTGCAGTACTGTATTGCTATTTTGACACAAAAAAATACTCAATTTTTTACTTGTTGGCATTGTGTTTTTTAGGATTTACAATATTTATTTCTGGTTCAAGATCATCAATATTTTTATTTATAATATTTAGTTTTTTATTTTTTTTAATAAACAAAAATTTACGAAAAATTATAATTTATGCTTTTGTAATAACTTTGATAGGTATAATTTCTTTATCTCAATTAAGTAACAAAGTTTCACATTCAGTATACTATAATTTTTTTGATCCTATTCGAACTATATTTTTTGAAACAGATAAGAAAGATCATAATGATAAAAAAATATATATTTTCACAAAAGTTTATGATTCTCACTATAATACGGCATATAATATGTATCTCGATAATAAGTTATTTGGAGTTGGCACTAAGATGTACAGAATATTATGTCGTGATAAAAAATATTATATAAATCAATTTAGTTGCACCACTCACCCTCATAACTTTTATTTTCAACAATTAGCTGAAAATGGGCTCATTGGTTTTTTTGGAATTTTAACAATATTTATTTATACATTAATAATTTTATTTAAAAAAATTTATAATATTAATTTCAGAAAAGATAACATAGTAGAATTTTCCTCAATCATGATCTTAATAGGATTATTTATTAATTTTTGGCCTATAGTACCATCAGGAAATTTTTTCAATAATTGGTTATCTATTATGATTTTTTTTCCAATAGGCTTTTTAAAATATTTTTTAAAAAGAAAAAATTAGAATGTTAGAGACTTTTATAATTTTTGTATCAATGAATATTCTAATTTTGATATCATACAATTATTTAGCAAAAATTGTTAATGTATATGATTTTCCAAATAAAAGAAAAATCCATAAAGTAAAAACACCAATAATAGGTGGTGTTATTTTACTAATAAACTTCTTCTTTTTATTAATTTTAATAGAATTTGAGGCGATAGATTACTTAACTATTGGTAATACATTTGAGAAAAAATTTAATTATTTCTTATTTTTAATATCCGTATTTTTAATTTTTTTAATTGGATTTATTGATGATAAAATTGATATCAATCCTAATTTAAAATTATTTTTTTTGTTTCTACTTATTAGTTTTACTCTATTTTTTGATAATTCAATTATAATAACTGAATTACGATTCTCTTTTTCAGAAAATTTAATATATTTAGGTAAATATTCTTTTTTATTTACTGCACTTTGTTTTTTATTATTTATTAACGCTTGTAATATGTTTGATGGAATAAATCTTCAATCATGTATATATTATTTAATTTTATCGCTTTATTTAATCTCATTAGATGTTCAGAATCTATTTTTAATTGTGATGACTATATCAATAATCATTATTTGTATTTTGAATTCTAAAGGCAAAATATTCATGGGAGATAGTGGGGTTTTTTTATGTTCATTTGTTTTAGCTTATTTCACAGTAAGATATTATAATATAAGTATTATAAATTACTCAGACAAAATTTTTATACTTATGATGGTTCCAGGAATAGATATGTTCAGATTATTTATATTTAGAATTTTAAAAAATAAAAATCCATTTAGACCTGATAATTTTCATATTCATCATATACTTTTGAAAAAATTTACTTATTTACAAACAATCTTGATAATCTTTTTATTAGTTATTATACCGATAATTTTATCGTTTTTTGATGTTTCTAGTTTTTTTATAGTATTAGCTTTTCTATTTTCATATTTTTTTTTAATAATAAATCATCTAAAAAAAGGTTAATTTAAAAATTAATATCTATGATTGCAGATACAATAAGTTTTCTATTGATAACTTATATAAGTTTGTGTTCATTTATTGGATTTGGAATTTTAACTAACTCAATACTATTTAAGGAAAATATTTCAAAAAATATATTTAATAATTTTTTTTTAGGGTTAGTTTTTATTATTCCATTTTCAATGATTTATCACTTTGTAATAGGCAACCATCAACTTATAAATATTTGTATAATATTAATTGGTTTTCTAATATTTTTAAAAAAATGTAATATCAGTGATAAAAAATTTACATTATTCATAACAGTTTTATTTTTCATTGGCTTGTTAATTTCAAAATCTCATGAGGATTTTTCGGTTTATCATTTTCAACACATTGTTGAGCTTTCTGATGGAAATTTAAAATTTGGCTTATCAAATCTAGATACAAGATATTTCTATTCATCTATATATGGTTATGTTCAAACTTTATTTAGATTTTATTATTTTGAATACAATTTAATAAACATTCCAAGCTATATAATTTTTTTGTCATTAATAGGATATCTTTTTAGAGAAATTGAAAGAAATAATAATAATTTTATAAACACTTTTTTTTTAATATTAATTATTTTTAAATTTAAAAGATTTTCTGAATTTGGATATGACTATATTGGACAATTTATTTTAATCTATTTATTTTTAGAATTTATTTATAGAAAAAAATTAAAATCTTTAATTTTGGATATAAAATTAATCTTAATTTATACAATATCAATAATGATAAAAATTTCTAACATTTATTTTTTACCTTTTTTAGTAGTAAATTTTTTTTTTAAAAAAAAATTTCTTGATGTTTTAGGAGTATTAAAAAATAAAATATTATTTTTACCTTTATTGATTTTAATTTTTACATTTTCAATAAATAGTTTATTAAAAACAGGCTGTTTAAATTACCTAATTGAAAACACATGTATTTCTTCTGAAAAAAATTCTTGGGTTATTGAATATAATCAAATTGAGTTTTCAAAAAAACTTTCAAAAAATTGGTCAAGAGGATTTTATCATCAAACAGAGAAAAAATATAAAGAGAAAGATTATAATAAAAATTTTAAATGGATTATTAATTGGTTGAATGGGCATTTTTCAATCAAAATCTTTCCATTCATATTATTATTAGTCTTTATTCTTTTAATTTTAAGATTTTATATTTTTAAAAAAAAACCTTTGAATAAAAGCAATGATTTATTTAGCCTGATAGCTTCTTCTGCAGCTATATTAATTTGGTTAATTAATTTTCCACAATATAGGTTTGGATTTGCTGCAATTATAATTTTTATATTTCTTGTATTTGAATTATTTGTAAATATTCCAGAAAAATTTGAAAGGAAAAGATTAATGAGTGTTTTATTTATTGGAATAATTTTTTTTAATTTATCTAATTTATCTAGAATATCATCAGAAATAAAAAGACAGGATGCATACAAATATAGTAACTTTCCATGGTTTGCAAAACCAATGGCCTCTTTTAAAAATGAAGTATCAAATAATTTTAAATATTTGAGATCAAAAAAAGGAAAAAATTTTTGGAGAACATGTTTTGGGGCTCAATTAATTTGTGTAAATCATGATGATAAAATTGATATAAAAAAAAATAATAGACTGATTTATATTAGTAAAAATTAATATTTTAATGTTTGAAATATTTTATTTTTGTTTGAATTATTAAAAATATATTTAAATTAATTGAGGGAATGATAAATGGAAAAAAATAGTTTTTTTTATTTCTAAAATAATAATTTATTACTTTCTGAATATTTTGTACCGGCGTGCAATGATCACGTGAATGGCTTAAGTCTTTTTCTTTAAAGCTTTTCCAGCCATAAGTTTTTTTTTGTTTAAAATAATATAAATATTGCAATAATCTCCATGCTATACCTGGATCACAGGGTAGGGCAATTGATAAAATTGAATCAAATTTTAATGAGGGTAAAAGTTTTAAAAAATTTTTTTCAAAATTGTTAAAATGCTCAAAGCTATGAGATGCTATAAGTCTTGTATATTTTTTTTTTGATAATTTAAATTTTTTGTAATTGATAAACTTAAAGGAAATTTTATTATATTTTTTTGATAATTCAAGTATACTTTTTTTATATTTAATATCATCCACAATAGTATATTCTTTTATACTATTGATATCCATGTAATTTAGATGTGGTTTGGCGCCACCACCAATTTCGATTAAATATTTATTATATTTTTTTTTTACACCAATTTCTAAAATTTTATGATTAAAATAATAAAGTATTTTAGCTAAACCTTTATAATTAGTTTCTAGGTAGTTATTTTTTTTGTAAACATTGTTATGAATTTTTGCTACAGAGAATTTTTTCATTATTTTATCCACCTATAATAAAAAATTTTGTATAAAGCTATCAAGCCATCTTTGAAAACAATTTTTTTACCTTCCTCATAAGTTCTACCATTATAACTTATTCCAACTTCATAAAATTTTAAATTATTTTTTGCAAGCTTCATCACAATCTCAATTTCAATTGCAAAACTTTTCTCTGACAATTTTAATGATTTGAAAATATCTGATCTAACTAATTTATATCCTGTTTCTACATCTGAAAAATTGATATTAGTCAATATACTAACTAGCAAACTAAGTATAAAATTTGCAAACCTATTCTTAAAATATAAAATTCGTTTTGCATCACTACCTTGAAATCTAGAGCCAAAAACTACATCCGCATTAAATTTCAAAGCCGGTAGAAATAACTTTTCATAGTCTACTGGATCATATTCTAAATCTGCGTCCTGAATTAATAAGTACTTGCCACTAACTTCATCCAATGAATTAATTATTGCAGATCCTTTTCCTTGATTCTTTTTATTTTCAATTAATTTGTCATATAAATGACTATTTTGTTTTATTATTTCTAAAGTTTTATCCGTAGATGCATCATCACTAATGATAATTTCTAGTTCATAATTTTTCTTTTGTAAATTTACTCTTTTTAGTATTTCCAAAATATACTTTTCTTCATTAAAAACTGGAATTATAATAGATATTTTCATTTTTAAATTATTAATAATTAAAAATATATACCCTACAATTATGATTTGTGAAACGAAATGGCTAATTCTGTTAATAATTAAAAAAAATATGATAAACAATTATTATGAAAAAAAACATCTTATTGACAGGCGGTGCTGGATATATTGGTAGCCATGTAACCAATTTATTAATTGATAAAGGTTATTCAGTTACTGTTGTTGACAGCTTGATTACCGGACATAAAAGTTTAGTGAACAAAAAAGCAAAATTAGTAATAAGTGACATTAATAATGTTAAAAAGATTTCAAAATTATTGAAAAAACAAAAATTTGATATTGTTCTTCATTTTGCAGGCCTGATAAGAGTCGAAGAGTCTGTAAAAAATCCCAAAAAATATTTGAATAATAATTTTAATAAATCGAAAATATTTCTTAAGACGTGTTGTGAAAATGGCTTAAATAAGGTGATATTTTCTTCAACTGCATCAGTTTATGGAAACTCGAAAAATCTAAAAGTGAATGAAAAAGAAAAAGTTAAACCAGCTAATCCATATGCTCGATCTAAACTTCTATTTGAAAAATATTTATTAAAGATTTCTAAAACTCATAATATAAAATTTGTAATTTTAAGATATTTTAATGTTGCTGGCGCTGATATAAAATTAAGAACAGGTCTGATTTCAAAATATTCTACTCATTTAATTAAAATTGCATGCGAGGTGGCTATCAATAAAAGAAAAAAATTAGTTATAAACGGATCAAATTATAAGACAGTAGATGGCACACCTGTTAGAGATTATATTCATATATCTGATCTAGCTGACATACATCTTATTTCAACTAAATACCTTTTAAATAATGGAATGTCTCAAATATTTAATTGTGGTTACGGTAAAGGTTTTTCGGTAAAACAAGTTGTTGAGACAATGAATAAAATTTTAAAAAGAGAATTACCCACAATAATAGGAAAAAGAAGAAAAGGTGATGTTGGCAAAATAGTTGCAGATTCAAGAAAATTTAAAAAATTTTTTTCTTGGCAACCGAAATTTAATTCACTTAAATTGATTATTGGATCAGCACTAAAATGGGAAAAAAAATTACTCAAAATAGATAACATTTAAAATGAAAAAAAATTTATTAATTGTAACCGGAGGAGCTGGCTTTGTTGGTTCAAACTTAATTGCACATTTTTTAAAAGAAACAAATTTTAAAATTATTAGTTTAGATAATTATTCTACAGGTACTAAAAAAAATCATATTAAAAATAATAGAGTAAAATATTTAAAATCTAATACAAAAAATATATCTAAAACTCTTAAAAATTATAAAAATAAGATACACTCCCTTTTTCATTTTGGAGAATTCGCAAGAATTTACCAAAGTTTTTTAAAAATGGATGAATGTATTAATTCTAATTCGATAGGATCTCATGAAGTTTTCAATTTTTGTTTTTTAAATAAAATTAAATTAATTTATTCAGCAACATCAGCAAGCATAGGAAATAACGGCTTAGATAAAAATTTGTCACCTTATGCATTTACAAAAGCTAAGAATCTTGAAATGTTGGAAAATTTAAAAAAATGGTACAAATTCAAATATGAAGTTATATATTTTTATAATGTTTATGGACCAAAACAGATTAAGACAGGAAGTATGGCAACTGTAATTGGTATATTTGAGGATCAATTTAAAAAAAATAAACCTTTATCAATAGTTAGACCGGGAACTCAATCTAGAAGGTTTACACATATAAAAGATACAGTAGACGCATGTCATTTTGCCTGGAAAAAAAATAAATGTCGTCATTATAGTATATCAAATAAAAATAGTTATAGCATTATCCAGGTTGCTAAAATGTTTAATTCAAAATTTAAATTTTTGCCTGCGAGACCAGGAGAGAGATATGCTTCAGCTCTTACAAATATGAATTTATCAAATAAAGTTTATAAATTATTTGGGTCTATTCAATTAAAGGATTACATAAAAAACATAGTTATTAATAGGTAAAATCCTATTAATTCCTTGTTTACAATAGAGATTAAAAAGGTATAACACTATCGCCGGTGATTATTGCGTAGGTGTTATACCCGATCCCATTCCGAACTCGGAAGTCAAGCCCTTCAGCGCCAATGG
>MDSV01010788.1_pt1 | contig 19696 bp, 12 predicted proteins | sample 810851 | NCBI WGS metagenome assembly MDSV01 (sample SAMN05326640, study PRJNA326480) | marine metagenome | isolation source: seawater | place: Atlantic Ocean: North East | collected 2012 | reverse complement strand
TCGCGCTCGGCGACGGCGACGGTCGAGGCCTCCGCGTCGAAGTCCGCGGAGGTAAACATCACCGCGCCATCCGACCCGAGGGAGGCGCGCGCGGCGACAAAGGCGACGCGCGCGGGGCGCGCGGTGGCGCGGGACCCCGCGCGGGGGGTCGCGGCGATGCGCGAGGCGTTGACGGCGATGGAGAACATCGTCGTTCGTTCGGAGCCGGGTTTCGCGTGGAAGAACGTGTGGAACACGGCACACGCGCGACGAAGAACACCGCCGGTTCGACGCGAAAAAGAAAAGCGCGCCGATGATCGCCAACAACGCGCGAGCTGGCATCCAATTTTTCCTCTCGTTTTGGCGCGAGTTTCGTGGGGACGTTCGTCGAGCGAAATAACTCGTAAATAGACCCAGGAAATGCTCGGGTGTTTTCCGCCGAAGGCTGGTTCGCTTCGCTCGTTCGGCCACGTCGACGGTTTCTCCAGAACGCTTCTCCGCCTCGGAAAGCGGAAAGAAACGCGCCACGTTTGCACGAAACGCCGCTTTTTGTCGTCCATTGGATCACTTCCGCACGCACGTCCACCTCCCACACCACCACCACCAGCAGCAGCATGTTCGCCCTCACCACCTCCACCTTCGCCGCGCCCGCGCGCGTCGCGCTCCGCGCCAAAGCCGCCAAGTCCGCGCGCCGCGCGGTCGTCAAGACCCGCGCCGAGGGCGAGTCCTCCGAGGCCCCCACCTCCGTCTCCGACGCGGTCACCGCGGCGGACGCGGAGTGGACCGAGAAGGCTGAGGCGCCCGCGGCGCCCGCGGCGTTCTCCGCCGCCATCGACCCCGCTGACGGCTCCGTCGCGGAGGCCGCGCCCCTGGGCGACGACCTGTCCATGATCAACAACGCCATGGTCGCCTTCAAGGAGCCCCGCGCCATCGAGATCATCAACGGCCGCGTCGCCATGATCGGCTGGATGCTCGCGCTCCAGGGTGAGTTCGCCAACGACCAGGGCCTGTTCCGCCAGGTGATCAACACCCGCACGTTCACCCTCGCGGACGGCGTCGTCAAGTCCTCCACGTTCCCCGCCACGGGCGCGTTCCTCATCCCCGTCACCGTGCTCGCCGTGCTCGCCGCGTCGCTCGCGCCCACCCTCCGCGGAAACGAGGAGTCCGGCCTCGAGAAGGCCCCCAAGGACTTCTCCATCTTCCGCGCCGAGTCCGAGATGACCAACGGCCGCGGCGCCATGATCGGCCTCGTCGCGCTCCTCCTCGCGGAGAAGTTCACCAACGGCGCCGCGCTCTTCTAGAGCGTAACGGAGAGGAAACAACGCCACACACGTAGCCGCCGCGAAACGAATAGACGCGCCGTAGTAGTAATATCTTAGCGAGAAGAAACGCGTTCGACCGATGACGACGACGACGACACGCGCGGCAACAGCTCTTCTACCCTTCCGCCCTGACGTCGTCACGTCGGCGGCGCGTACCCGAGCCCCGCGTCGGCGACGTCAGCGCGGCGTTTCCTCAACGTCTCGTCCACGAAGGCGATGATCTCGTCCTCCGTGATGTCGTCCAGAATGCTCCGCAGCGTGTGCTTGTACACGGCGACGAAGTTGGGCGCGTCCTTGTCCGAGCGGACGCGCATGTACCGCCAAGCCCCGGCGTTTCGCGTCTCGTCTCGTTCGGGATCGTCGTCGAACGCGAAGCGCGCGTCTTTGTCCCACGCGCACTCCACGATGCGCCCGTCCAGGTCGCGCAGCGTCGCCCCGTCCGCCGCGACGTCGCGCGGGTCGGTCCCCGCCGCGAACGCCGGGTCGTCGGCATCCGGCGCCTCGTGGGAGCCTCGCAGCGCGAACCGCCCGGACGGCTCGCGCACGTCCACGAGCGTATCCCGCTCACCCCCCACGAACAGCTTCGGTCGAACGGCTTCGCCGCCACCGCGCGGCGCGCGCTCGAGCCGCAGCAGAAAGTCCACCGAGTTGAGGTGCGTGAACTTCCACTTGAGCAGCGCGGGCATCGTGCCGTTTTCGTATCGCGCGCGCGAGGGCTGGAAGATGAGCCCGTCGCACTCGTGCGTCAAACGCGGAATGAACGAGTGGACGAACTTCTCCGTGCCCGCGAGGGGCGCGAAATCCTTCCGCCGCACGCTGAACGGCTCTTTGGAGAAATCGTACGCGCCGCTCTTCCCGGCTTCGGCGAGAAACGCGCCGCGCGGGTCGACGACGCTCTTCGAGATGAGCGCGTATCGCTCCACGAACGGTTTCTCCGCGAGTCGCTCGCCGAGCGCGGAGACGCAGTCGTACACCAGGAACCGCCGTCGTTGCGTGCCGTCCGGCAGATCGTCCACCACCATCTCCCCATCCAGAAGCGTCGCGTTGTGCGTCGCCACGCCGTGCGTCGCGAGCGGCGCCGGAAACCGGACCACCACGCGCCGCACGTCGAATTTGCGGTCCACCAGGTAGGTGCCGTCGCGCATGCACAGCAGCATGTACCGCGTGCCGTCCGCCTTCCACGTCACGTGGTACTCGCGCTGCGCGAGCTCGTGCATGTTGTCGCGCGCCAGGCTCACGGGCTGCGACCCGGGGAAACGCGAGCCCTCCTGGCCGCACAGCCAAAGCACCACGTTGCGGATCTCGCGCGCCTGCCCCTCGTACACCGGATCTCCCAGCGCGTCGTCGTGTTGCATGCGCGAGCCGTCCAGGTTCCCCCCCGCGGTGGTCCGCCGGGAGCCGCCGTTTCCGACGGCGCCGCTGTTCGCGTCCGCGGCGACGGAGCCAATGGGCGCGTCGCCGCCCGGCCGCGGCGCGCGCGACGTCGCGGCTGTCCGGAGGTACTCGGGGTTGGAAGCGCCGAACAAGTCGTCCGCCGGAACGGCCGAGTCCAGAACCGGCGGCGCGTCGCCCGCCGCGCCCCCCGACGCGCTCTCGTCTTCGCCCGCGACTTTCCACGCCGGTAACGGCGGCGTCGCGGTGGTGCGGAACCGGCGCTCGAGGTACTCGTCGAACAACGCGGCGATGTACTCGGGCTTGTAGATCCCGCACGGCGCCGGCCGGGATGGCGGTCGGTTCGGGTTCGGGTTCGGATCAGTCGCGCCTCCGTCCGCGCCGGAAGCCTCCGCGCTCGGCCGCGCCGCGGCAAACTCCGCTATGTGCTCGTTGAGTTTCGGCCACGGCCGCGTTCTTTGCATGTAGTGCACGAGCGCGGCGCCCGTCCGATTGAACCCGTGCGTGCAGTGCACCAAAATCACCCCGCCCCTTTTCCCCTCCTTTTTTTCGCGAGAAGCGCGCTCGGCGAGGAACTTACTCGCCTCGTACACGAACCGCGAAACCGCCGTCGCGTCCGGGGGCTCGTCCTTCCCGACGCACGCCACCTTGACGTGCCGCGCGCCTCTTTTTTCGAACGCCGCGGGGTCGTAGTACCGCGTGGAGTTGGTCAGATCGATCACGAGCTCGACCTTCCGGCCGCCCGCGGCTTCCGAAGCGAGACGCAGCGCGTCTTCCGGCCCGTACCGTCGGTCCGTCGGCACGCGCGACGACCACCGCTCGTCCAGCGGCGTTTTGCTGGGCACGAACGCGTCCGCCACGAGCGCGCCGATCGGAGGCGCGCCGACCCAGCCGTGCGGAGGCGCCCAGAGGTCGCGCTTCACGTCGAAGGCGGCTTTCGGAGCTTCGAGCTTCTGTGCCTCATCCCGCGCGGCGTCCTCCTGCGGGCGAAACGGGAGATCCGAGTGTATGGACATCAATCAGACTTCGAGCGACGGGAACGCGCGTTCGCGAAACGAAGATCGGCTCGGGTGCCCACGACGCGTCTGGGAGCGGAACGAGCGCGGCCGGAGGACTCGACGGGGGAAACGAGGCGCGCTTCGCGTACCTTCTGAAACTTGCCGATGCCCATCTTGCGCATCTGCTCCAGGCGCTCGCGCTTCGCCTGCGGGGGAGAGGAATGGCGGGAGGGGTCAGCGCGACGCTCGGCGACGAGACGCGCGCGTCAACTTAGGGCAACAGCACGCGACGATCGACCGGGGACCGGCGGCGTGGCCGACGAGACCCGGGCGAACGGCCCCGCCCAGCGCGAAGCCGCACCTTCTGGAGCTCTTCCATCGCGACGAGACTCTCCCGCGGACGCGGCGCACCACCCGTGCGCGGAGACGTGTGGCGTGCAGGAAGGGAGGTCGTCGTTGTGAAATTTACCGAGCCCAGACGAAGAAAACGAGAACTCGTCGGTCGTCGCTTTTCGGCGGAACCGCCGCCGCCGCCCCCCACTCGAAGCCTCGCCCCCGGCCGCGATGCGCGAGTTGACGTGGACCGTCGTCGGCGAGGGGGACCACACGTCGACGTCCGGCCCTCGGCTCGGCGTGCTGTCCGTTCCCGGCGCCAGGGACGGGCGAGACGAGCCCGTGCGCATCGCCACCCCCGCGTGCCTGACGTACACGCGCCGGGGCGAGCCCGCTCATCTAACGCCCGACGTGCTCGCGACGCTCCCCCCCGAGGCGCGCGCGTTCCAGGTGTCGCTGGCGCACTTCATGGACCACCTGCCGCCCTCGCACGTCTCGAACTGCCCCGGGGGCGGGCGCGCGTACTTCGGCAGCGCGCCGACGTTCGCGCTGGCCACCGCGAGAGACGCCATCACGTTCGACGCGCACGCCAAGCCCTCCAACGACGCGAGCGCGACTTTCGTGGGGACGCCCGTCGGCGTGAAGAAGGTCTCGGTCGAGGAGTACATGCGGTGGGTGCACGCCACGCAGCCGCACGCGTTCGTGTCGCTGGCGGACGAGCGGCACAGCGTCGAGGGCGCGCCGGCCAAGAAGACGCGGGCCGCGGCGGAGCGCACCGAGGCTTGGATGGACGCGTGCGCGGCGATTCGCGACGCGGCGATCGAAAACGACCTCGCCGTCGACGCCGAAGAGGCACGCGTCGCGCCCATCGCGATGTTCGCGTCTGTGCAGGGCGGGTGCGACGTGGAGGCCCGTGCCGCGAGCGCCAAAGCCGCGGCGTCGCGATGCGGCGCCGGGAAGGCGAACGCGGTCTTTGGTTTTTCCATCGGGGGGTTGGGGACGGGCGAAGCGCCGGGCGCGGCGCGCGGCGCGCTGGTCGAGGCGTGCGTCGCGCAGTTCCCCAAAAATAAGCCGGTGCACGTGGCGGGCGTCAGCGCGCCGCTCGAGGCGATCGCGATGATCGAGCGCGGGGTGGACCTGCTGGATAACGCGTTTTGCCACGGGATGACCCTCGCCGGCCGCGCGCTTCGGTTCGCGGTGGACGAGAAGGAGGCGCGCGGCGAAACGCGAAAACGGACGCGCGAAAACGGCGACGACGACGACGCGTTTTTGTTCTCCGGCGCCGACGCGTTTTCCCTGAACCTGTGGAGCTTGAAGTACCGCGTGGACACGCGACCTTTGCTCGAGAACTGCGAGTGCCACACCTGCCGAAACCACACGCGCGCGTACGTGCACCACCTGTTACAGTGCCGCGAGATGACCGCGTCCGTGCTCCTGGACGCACACAATCAGTTCCACTTCCTGCGCTTCTTCGCCGCCGCCAGGGAAGCCGTGGGAAACGGGACGTTCGCTGCGTTCGCGGCGTTCCATCGGAGCCGGACGAAGGACGTGGAGGAAGAGGAGGAGGAGGAGGAGCGGGAAGGGGGGGGGAAACGGGTTCGTCGGTAGTGTTCGTACGCATACGCGCGAGCGGTACGAGTCGACGTATTGTTTCTTTCGTCTCGTCTGTTTTAGTTTCGTTCGCGTTCGTTCTCGTCGTCCGTCGCGCGCGCGCCGCTCCGAACCCTCACTACTGCCCCACGCCGGGAAGCACCTTCTGCTTGATGAATTCCTTGAGCCGCGCGTCGGCCGCGGCGTTGAGCGCGAACGCGAACGCCATCTCCTCCGCCGCCGGCGAGTTTTCCGCCGCCGCCTCGAAGCGCTCCTGGTACACCTCCCCCACCTCGGGCACGTTTTCGTTGCGCTCGAACGCGTCATTCAAAGACCCGTCCACGCACAGCTCGCTGTTTAACGCGCCGACGACGCGGTCGTTGAGCAAGATGTAATCGCACCCCGCGAGCGCCACGGCGTCCTTGCGGTTCTTCACCGAAGCGGCGATGACCTTCGCGCCGAGGTTCTCCTTCTTGATGAGCGCGGCGATCTGCTTGGTGAGCTCGATCCCGGCGTCCGGCGCGTCCGCCAGGTGGTTGTGCACCGCCGCGACGGGGTGCTTCCGGTACCACGTGCGCACGCGCCCGACGTACGTCTGCACGAGGCTGGCGCCGGCGCGCGCCGCGGCGGCGGCCTGCTCGAGGCAGTACACCTGCGTGACTTGGCACTTGATGCCCTCGCGCTCGAGCGTCTCGACCGCCTGCACGCCCTGCCAGGTGCACGGGATCTTGAACAGCACGCGCTCGGCGACGTCCACGTCCAGCTCGCGGAACATCTCCGCCATGTGTCGCGCCTTCCCGACGATCGTCTCGCAATCGTCGGCGGCGAGGCGCGACTCGACCACTTCGACGGACACGACCCCTTCCACGCGCGACGCCATCATCGCCGCGAGGTTGACGAAAGCCTTGTCCAGCACGCAGTCCATGCGCGCCGCCTCGGTGTGGCCCTCGACGTTCTCGATCAGGCACCCGTCGTACACGAGCGCGCCCTCGATGGAACCGACGTCGGAGGAGCAGTTCTCGGACACGGCGTGCAGCAAGATGGAGGGCGACACGGTGGCGGCTTGAGGGCCGAGCACCGCGAGCTCGTTCACCGCGTGCTTGGTATCGTACACGAGGCTGGACAGGCTCTTGAGCGCGTCGAGCTCGCTGCCCCGCTGGACGGACACCACGTTGGAGGCGTACTTGCCTGCGGGGGAGGCGGGGGAGGCGGGCGCGGAAGCCTCGGGCGACGCGCTCTCGGGAGAGGCGCGAAGCCCGCCCGCGCGGCGGAACACGCGCGACGAACGCGACGCCTTGAGGTTGTAGCGCTCCTGTTTCCGCGGTGGCGGTCGGGAGAGAGGGACGCGGGCGCGAGGGAAGGCGTCGAGGGGGGGTGGCGTGCGCGCGGTCAGCGTCGCGCCCTCCGGGGGCGCGATCGGCGCGCGTCGACGACACGCTCGGTAACAACGAAAAAAAACGCGTCTTGGGCGGTGGCGATATTTCGTCGAGGTCGGAGCGCGGAGGTTCGACGCGCGACGCGACGCACCTTTCGCTCCGAGCAGTGCACGGGCAGCGGCCTGACAGTGGTGTGAGCCATCATCGCGGGTGTGGGCTCTCGAGTCGCGCGTGCTTCGTACGACGCGCGGGAGCTGGAATGGAGATCCGACGCGGATAACCGGACGAATGGGCACGCAGATATTTTCGGGCAATCCGAGAATGACCGAGAGTCCGAGACCTTTTTCGACGTCCGCGCGGTCGGAGAGACCCGTGGAATCTGGGTTCGCGTTCCCGGTTCCCGCCATCTTTTTCGGCCGTTTGCTTGAACGGGCGCTTTTCGTCGCGCGAATTGGCGCCAAAACAACGCATCCCCTCGCGCTGCGGACATAACCCCGCTCTTGCCGCGCTTCGCCTCGCGCGATGTTTGGCACCCTCGCGAAATTCAAAGCGATGCGCTTCCCGCTGCGAAGCGGGAAGACCTGGCTGACGTTCGTCGGCGCGATCCTGCTCGCGCTGTCGGTCACGTCCATGGGCGTCTTCATGAAACTGTCAGGGGCGGAGCTCCACCCTTACTTCCCCCTGGCGACGCCCATCCCGACTGTTTTCGCGGACGCGACCCAGCGGCAGATGATGGCCGGGTGGTCCGGCGAGCTGTTCTCCATGGGTGTCGTGTGCCTGGGGTGCGCTTGGTCGTTCAGAGACGACGAGCGCGCGACCAATCAGATCGCGAAATGGTGGGGCCGGAGCTTCGGCCTGCAGCTCTGCCGGTACTGGGTGAAGCCCTTCCTGGACGACATGGACGCCAGCATATGGAAGCCACAGTGGCTGGCGTTCTTCTGGGTGTTCTTCGGCGCGCTCTGGGTCTGGAGCGAGTTCCTGCTGCGACTGCCCGCGCCGCCCAAGCAGCCGGAGGTGTCCCCTTCCGCCTCGTTCGATTTCTCCAGCTTCTTCACCACGCCCCCCAAGCCGGCGTCGCCGCCGAAGAAAAAAATTTCCATCAAAAACTTAATCCCAAGGGGCAAGAAGACAGACAAAAAGGTTAAATGATGAGAGTATACTGTTTTCGATAGACTACGAATCGTAGGTAGGAACTAGTTTCCGTCCTTCTTACGCGACGAGCTGCACGTCCAACAGCTCCTCCTCGGTGACGGTCTCGATCTTGACGTCCTCCCCGTCGGGGACCGCGACGCACAGCAGCGCGTACCCCATGTCTGCGACGTCGTCGCTGAGCATCGCGCCGTCCTGGGTGACCTTGCCGCCGGTGACCTTGGACGGGCACGTCATGCAGACGCCCATCTTGCAGTCGTACGAGAGGTCCTCGATGCCGGCGTCAATGGCGGCGTCGAGGATGGAGTCGAACCCGTCGCACTCCACTTCGTACGTCTTGCCCTGATGTTCGATGGACACGGTCGACCGCATCACGAGGGAAGCGCCGCGAGAAACGCGCGTCGGCGCGCGAGTCTGAGGATGGACCGGTCGCGACGGTCGCGGAGAGGAAACGCGGAGGCGGTCAGTCGAGCGCTCGGCCGGACGACGCACGGGCTCTGGCGCGGTCGCGTCGTCGGGGGGTCCGGAATCGACGTCCGGGGAACGCGGCGGGCGAGACTGGTGGTGAACGAGCGCGCGCCTCCGGGGGATCGCGAAAGCGCGCCGCGGACGCGAGTCTTCTTCCGGGCCCGCCGCGCCAGAGCCGATCTCGGGACGAACGTTCGCGCGAGAGGCGAGAGAAGATGACGTGTTCGCGGACGCGCGCGCGCGCGGGCGGCGTCGGGAGGTCGCGGCGCGCACCTGCGAGGCGACGCGGCCGCTCGAGAGGCGGGTGGCAGGCGCGGCGAGAACGGCGCGGGTGACGGCGGCCATGGCGGCTTGGGTCCGTGCGGCGGCGCGCGACGAGATGGGCCCGCCGGTGTATCGGACGCCGCTATCCAAGACAAGTGGAGAGATTCGCTGGGAGATCCGACACGAGAATCGGTGAAACCGTCTGTGGTCTAAGTTTGACCCTAAATGGTCGGTCGATACTTTTTTTTTACTTTCAAAACACGCGATTGACCGACCGAACACCGAAACACGTGCGTGAAAGCGTGGCGTTTGAAAAACAGAAGAACAAGTGTTGGCGTTTGCACGTTTCTTCAGCGGACCTCGCCTCATTCGACCCGACGCGCGACGACACAATGGCGCCCGTGTCCGTCGAGCGATGCATCGGGGAGTTCCGGGCGACCCTTACCCATGGCGCGCTCCCCAGCTCCGAGTGCGTCTCCTTCGGCGTGAGCAAGGGTCTGTCGCTGGGCATCGTCGCGGGCGCGGTGCTGGTGAAGGTGCCTCAGATCAACCGGATCGTGGCGAAGGGGTCCGCGAAAGGCCTGCGGGTCTCCATGTTCCGGTCCGAGGTTCTCTCCGGCACGGTGGCCATCGCGTACTTCGCGCGGAGCGGTATCGCGCTCGCCGCGTACGCCGAGCTCTTCTTCATCCTCCTGCAGAACCTCGTCATCCTGGCGCTCATCCGAGGGTACGGCGACGGCTCGGCGAAGGGAAAGAAAAGAGCGAATGAAAGCTCCGTCGCCGTCGCGTTCGCCGCGCACGCGGCGACGGTCGCGCTTCTGGCGTTCGGCGTCCTGGCGAACGTCCCCGACTCGGCGCTGGAGACCCTGTACAACTGCACGACCGCCGTGCTCATCGCCGGGCGCGCGCCACAGATTGTCGCCAACTTCCGCGCCAAGTCCACGGGCGAGCTGTCGTTTGCGTCGCAGGCGCTAATGTCCGCGGGCTCGGCGGCGCGCATCTTCACCACCGCGCAGGAAGGCGGAGGCGCTTCGATGCTCGCGGCGTACGGCATGAGCGCGGGGATGAACTGGATCATCCTCGCGCAGATGCTGCTGTACGGCAATCGGGCGGGGTCTTCCGGTGGGAAACGCGACGGGAGGAAGCGGAAGACCAACTAAATGCGAGGTAGAGCTGTAGTCACGGAGTCTTTTCCTCGCCGCGGACCGTGAAGGGCGGCGTGTTCGCGTCACGCATCACTTGCACACATACGACACGTACTCATACGGTTGGACGCACCCCTCCCTTCCCCCGACGACGTACACGCCGCACGAACGCGCCACGTTCTGCCTCCTACCCTGTTGAAGGGCACGCCGAACGTCTCTTGCCGAAGTCGAAACGTCCGACGTCGATCGTTTCGAGTGTGAAATTATTGGCGGAGCGTGACTGCGTGAACGCATCAACAGATTCGGAACCGCACGGTCAGAGCCTATTTCCTCCTCTTGCGACCTTCACCCCCTCCTCCGCCAAACGTCGCACGCGACACCCGCCGCTCCCGCACGCGGGCATGTCCGTCGCCGCCCTCGGCTCCGCGATCGCGGTCGGGCGCCCCGCGAACGCGCTGCGCCAGGTACGTCTCCCGCACCGCGGCCTGCGGGGGCTTTCGCGATCGGTGCTGCCTCGACGGCACGGCGCGCTATCCACGACACGACCCGATCGTTCCGCGACTCGCCTCCGGCTGACTCCGTTCCACACCCGCGACTTTTCATCACCCGAACCGCGCACGCCAGACCGCGTCGAGATCCGTCTCCCGGCCCCGCCGCGCCGTGCGCCCCGCCGCGCCTCCCCGCGCGTTCCTCAAGGGCTTGTTCGGTGGAGGCTCGGGGGATGATGACGACGTCGACGACGCCGCGAAGGTTGTGGACGAGGTGAAGAAACAGGTGACCGTGACGCTGACGCGCCCGATGGGCTTAGTGCTCGAGCCGTTGACGGAGAAGAACAAGGGGGCGATCGTCACCGAAATCGTCGAGAACGGCAACGCGGACCTGTCCGGCATGCTCCAGGTTGGGGATATCTTGCTGAGCTGCTCGTTCGAGCAGGCGGAGGAGTGCCGCCTGGAAAACGCGTGGTACGAAAACATCGTCGACGAGCTGGCGGCGGAGCAGGATTGCGCCACCATCACGCTCGTCGTCGAGCGCGTCGTGTACGAGGACGACGCGGACATGCTGACACAGACCGCGGACGCGAAGCGGTACTGGGAAGAGAAGCGGGCCGCGAAGCGCAAGGCGCCCAAGGTGCTTCGCCGCACGCCCGGGGTGGAGCCCAAAGACGTGCGCGTCGAGATTGGGAAGGGCGCGCTGGGAAGCGGCAACTTCGGCACCGTGTTCCGGGGTACCTTCGCCGGCGACGACGCGAAGGGCACGCAGGATGTCATTTTGAAGAACGCCAAGGTGGACGTGCTCGCCGCGGAGGAGCTGCTGGAGTGTGAGATGGACCTGAACTACCACGTCCACGCGAACGCGCGAGGCGCGTGCGCGCGTTTCATGGGCTGTCTCGAGCTCGGTCCAAAAGACGGCGGCGAGCTGTACAACGGCACGCTCACCGAGGGGCTGTGGCTGATGTGGGCGAACGAGGGGGAGAACACGGTGGAGTCGCTCATGTTACGCGGCTCGGAGGCGTTGGCGACCGCGATGCGGTGCGAAGATCCGACGGAGCTCGGCGTCGCCAGACACGCCACGCGCGCGCTGCTGACGAACCTCGCGCGTCTGCATGCCGTCGGCGTCGTGCACCGCGACGTGAAGCCGGCGAACGTCGTCGTCGCCGAGCGCGACGAGGGCAAGCTCAAGCTCATCGACCTGGGCGCCGCCGCGCTGTGCCTTCCCGCGGAGAGCTCCGCGAACGACGACGCGAGTGCGTTGCTGAACTACTACCCGGGCGTCGGCCCCGCCGACCCGCGGTACTGCCGCGACGCCGAGCTGTTTCTGCTGCCGGACGGCGCGCCGCGGCCGACCAGGGAAAACGCGGCGAAGCTGTGGCGCGCGCACGAGCCCGCGAAGTTCGACTGCATCGGCGCGGGGGTGACCCTGCTGCAGCTCGCGGTGGTGCGGTTGCGGATCCCCGAGAACCTCGACGCGTGCGTGGCGGAGCTGGAAGCGGCGAACTGGGACGTGGAGGCGTGGCGCGCGGAGAAGAGCGAAGACTCCGGGTACGACTTCGCCGCGCTGGACGCGAACGGCGGCGCGGGGTGGGCGCTGTTCAGCGCGCTCGTCGTCCCGGACCGCAAGAAACGAATTTCGGCGGAGGAGGCGCTGAACCACGCGTTCTTCGACGCGGCGTGAGTACGCTGAAGTGCGATAGACTCCTACACGCGTTTTACGGTTAAAAAACGGCGCCGGTGTTCGCGACTCCTACGGGAGCGCGAGGCGTCGTTCGCGTCGCGCCGTCGCGCTCAGCACAGCCGCTCGTGCAGCCGATCTCTGGTTTGTATCCTGTCCGTCTCCCACGACCGCAGGAACAGCTCGCCCTCCGTCTCGCGGTCGCCCGGAGACGACGCGGCCGACGACGCCGCCGAGCCGGCGGGGCCCTTCGAGGTGGCGCTTTCCCGGATGGCCACGCCGGGGGGGGCCGGAGGCGCGAACCTCGCGGTCTCGCTGACGCGCGGCGACCGCGCGGCGAGGCCCAGGAGCGCGAACGTGCCACTCAGCCGCCGGGGAACAGCGGGCGGGGACGATGCCGCGTGAGAGGCTGTGTGCGGGCGGTGGGGTCAGCGCGTGTTGCGACGGATGCCGAGCGCCTGCTGGGCCGAGCCGCGGGAAACGGGAAGAGGGTTTTTCCGACGTGGACGCGGGTCGCGGGATCGCGGACGCACCCTCCGGGTCCGGCTGCGCGGGCGTCGAGACGGTCGACCCCATGGAAAGAGCCGCGGTGCGCGCGTCGAGCGCGTCTCGCGTGCGGCGGACGCGCGACTTGACAGCGTCAGGCCGCCCGCGGCAAGACCGTTTACGTTGTTCTCACGAGCCAGGTCATCAGGTTCCCGCGAATTCTTCGTCGACCGAGGTCGCTTTTTCGTTTCGCTCAGTTCTCACGGTCCGTCTCAGATTCGGACCGCGCGTCGAGCTCCCGCGAGGCGGCGGTCGGCGCGATGTCGGACCCGAGCCCCCCGCCCGAGCCCGACGCGGTTGCCACGGAGGTGCTGCGGTTCGAGCCCTGGCAGAGCGCCGTGGACACGACGTTCTGGGCCGAGCTCGCGCGCCGCAAGCTCGACACCTTCGGCCTGAGCGAAGACCCGGTGCCCGTGGACGCGCAGTTCGCGTGCGCCGCGCACGCGGAGGTGTCCTCCCCCGCGCAGCTGGACGCGCGCGCGTTCGAGGCCTGGTCGGCGAGCGCCGGCGACGCCCGCGCGTCCGGCCGGCGACGCATGCCCGGCTTCTTGCGCAACGTCAACACGTTCGAGCGGTTCAAGGCGTTCGACCGCGGCGCGATGCTCGCCGAGGCGGGGCGCGCTGTTTGGAAACACATAGTCTCGGGCGACGCGCTGCGCGACCCGAACGCGCTCAACGCGTTCGCGGTCCTGGCATTCGCGGACCTGAAGAGCTGGGCCTTCACGTACTGGTTCTGCTTCCCGGCGCTCAAGACGCCCGCCGTGCGCCGGGTCCCTCGCGCGACGAGAGAACCGGGCGTCGACCCGGCGCTCGCCGCGTCGCTCGACGCGCGGCTCCGCGGGGACTCGAACGGGGACTTCGCGTGGGCGACGACGGTGCGGTACGGCGACGACGACGACGGCGTTCGAGTCGTTCGCGAGACGCGCCACGCGCCTTTGACGGAGATGAACGCGATGCTCGCTGAGTGGCACTCCGCGGAGGCAGGCTCGCGGAGCGACGACGGAAGCGCTCGAACGACGGATGTCGAAGTCTTTTTATCCTTCGCGGACCCGTGCTCGAACCCGGACCACCCGGGCTGGGCGTTGCGGAACCTCGCGACGCTCGCGGCGGCGCGCTTCGACCTGGGGGAACGCAGGCGGCTCTCGGTGATCAGCGTGCGCACGCGCGCGGGGCGCGTCTCCCCGGAACACAGCCGGGTGTTCGAGCTGGTGTTTCCGGAAGTGGCGATCGCGGGAGCGCCGACGAGTCACGACTCCTCGAACGCGACGGCGGAGCCGAGCGAGCCGGCGTGTCCTTTCCCGGCGGTCGGGTGGGAGTTGAACCCTCGCGGGCGCGCCGGGCCGCGCCGCGCGGACCTCGGCGAGAGCATGGACCCGACGCGACTGGCCGTCGCCGCCGCGGAGCTTAATTTAAAACTCATGCGGTGGCGCTTGCTGCCCGATCTCGATTTGGACACGACGACGAGCACGAAGTGCTTGATCATCGGCGCGGGCACGCTCGGGTGCGCCGTCGCGCGAACCCTGCTCGGTTGGGGCGTGCGCGCGTTCACGTTCGTCGACTCCGGGCGCGTGTCCTTCTCCAACCCCGCGCGCCAGTCGCTGTTCGAGTTCGCGGACTGCCTGGACGGAGGCAAACTGAAAGCAGAGGCGGCGGCGGCGAACCTCACGCGGGTCTTCCCGGGAGTCAAAGCGCAGGGCGTGGTGATGGCCGTCCCCATGCCCGGGCACCCCGTCGTCGGCGACGACGCTCGCGCGGCGGCGCTGCGCGACGTCGAGCGTCTCGAGGCGCTCGTGCGCGCGCACGACGCGGTGTTTTGCCTGACGGACACGCGCGAGTCGCGGTGGCTCCCGACGCTGCTGTGCGCCGCGAACGACACGACGCTCATCAACGCCGCGCTCGGGTTCGACTCGTACCTCGTCATGCGCCACGGCGGCGGGGTCGAGGGGGCCGGCGCCCTAGGCGCGAGCGGCGCTCGCGACGAAGGGAGGGTGGAGGCGAAAGAAGACGCGGAGCGCTCCGCGCCTCTGCGGTCGCGGCTCGGGTGTTACTTCTGCAACGACGTGATGGCCCCGGGCGACTCCACGCGCGACCGCACGCTGGACCAGCAGTGCACGGTGACTCGCCCTGGGCTGGCGCCCATCGCGGGCGCGCTCGCCGCGGAGATGCTCGTGGCGCTCAGGCACTGGCGAGGCGACGGCGACGGCGACGCGCGAGAAGATGCGGAAAAAAAAACACGCGCGCGCGCGCCCGCGCCGCCTGCGCACGTCGGCGCGCCGAGCGTCGGGGCGCCTCCCGTGACGCCGCTCGGCATCGTGCCGCACCAGATCCGCGGCCATGTCAGCGCGTACTCGCAGACGCTGTTCGCCGCGCCCGCGTTCGACAAGTGCACGGCGTGCTCGGCGAAGGTGGTGCGCGCGTTCCGGGGGCTCCCGCCGGAGGCGGCGGCGGCGGCGGCGGCGGCGGCGGCGGAGGACGCGGCGGACGAGGAGACGAGAAAGAAGGCGCGCGACGCGTTTTTGCTCGCCGCCTTCGCGGACCCGACGTTCCTGGAAGACGCCACCGGCCTGACCGCGGTGCACCGCGCCGCGGACGACGCGGAGTGGCTCGGGACCGATACCGACGGGGACGACTTCTGAGGACCGGCGGTATCCCGTACTCGAAAACGCAAACGTCGCGCCGCGTCGTGAAAAACTCTTCTCGGAAACGTGTCGTCGATCCTCGTCAGCGCTCATTCGGAGAAGCGCGCGCCGCGGAACGATGCGGCGCGCCTCCGCGTGCGTGGCCGCGCGCCTCGGCGCCGCCGCCGCGACGGCCTGGAGGGCGCCGTCGCGGTGCACGATGACGAGAGCCGTGCCGCCGCCGCCGCTCGCACCGCGCGCGTCAGGGTTCTTCTCGTCCTCGATGCGCCCGCAACAGGTGGGGGCACACGCGGGCGCGTGCGAGGTGTACACCTCGGCGCAGCGGGACACGGCGACGCGCCTCGGCGTGCCCCTCGGGTTGGGCGCGGGCGTGTTCGGGTCGCTGGTGGGCGTGGGCGGGGGTGTCCTGATCGTTCCCGCGATGACCGCCGTCGTCCCGATTCCCCAGCGCGTCATCACGGGCACGTCTCTCGTCGCGGTGCTCGCCACCGCCTCGGTGTCGACCGTCAACTTCGCGCACAGCGGCCAGATCGACCTCGCCGCCGCCGCCGTCGTCGGCGCAGCGGCGATGGTCTCCGCGCCGCTCGGCGCGCGCGCCACGGCCGCGCTCGACGGCGCCGCGCTCAAACGCGCGCTGGCGCTCTTCCTGCTCTGCGCCGCGCCGCTGGTGCCCCTCAAGGCGATGGCATTCGCGACGCGCGGCGGCGACGCCGGCGACGAGAAGAGAAACGCGCCGGGGCTGTTCGAAGAAAGAACATCCGACGCGCGCGAAGGCGCCTTTGACGCGACGGCGCCCGCGCGCGCGTCGACGCTCGCCGCGATCGGCGCGTGCGCCGGCTTCGCGTCCGGGCTGCTGGGTATCGGCGGTGGCACGATCGTGACGCCTCTGCTGGCGCTGACGACGCCGCTCACGCAAGCCGCGGTTCTCGGGACGTCCCTGCTCGCGATGCTTCCTCCGTCCGCCGCCGCGCTGGCGCAGCACGCGCGGATGGGAAACGTGGACGGGAAGATCGGCGCCGCGCTCGCGCTCGGGTGCGCTGTGGGCGGGTATTTCGGGTCGGGACTCGCCGTCGACGCGCCCGAGGGGATGTTGGAGACGGCGTTCTTCCTCGGTATGCTGTTCCTGAGCCACAGGACGTTCAGGGGGCTCCCGAAAGGGAAGAAGTAGCACCAGGTTTTTTGTTCTTGTAACGTACGCGATGCCACGCGACGTGATGACACAAAAAAGAAAAAACTTGGTGGTTTGTGCGCAGAAATCTGAAGAGCGCTCGAGCGCCGATGAGCGCCGCCGCGCGTCACTTCGCGACTCGCGCGGCGGAGGTTCCTCGTCGAGTCGCCGAGGAGGCCATGGAATCGGTGGAACAGCTCAAGGCTGGCATTCAGCGCGCGGAGGTGGCGGCGGAGGCGCTGAAGCTGACGAGCAGGACCGGCGTCGAGTTAGACCGAAAGCGACAGGGCAACCGCGAGTGTTTGCGCGCGTTGCGGAAGCAAGACATCGCGGCGCGCGAGCGTCAGCCCGGCGACCTGCGACCTCCGGCGCGGTCGTTCCAGTTCCGTCCGGGCGGTGTGGTGGTGCGCATGACCCGCGCTGAGAGCATCGCGGCGCTCGAGCGTGACCAGGCGCGCCTCGAGGCGGACATCGACGCGAACGCGGTTGCGAAGAAAAAGGCGCTGAAGGACCTCAACGACGCGGGCGGGGTTCCGGATTCCGTGGGGCAGGGTCTGCTCAACGCGTTCGTGAACCTACGGGACGACACGGGCGCGAAAGGGAGTGGCGCACCGAACTCGGCGGGCGTAGTGGAGAAGCGGAACGCCGCGCGCGAAGAAGAGCGCGGCAGTGATGACGAGTAGAGGCGCGCGCGCGCCGAGTCTGTCGAGTCAATCGAGTCCGTCGAGTCCATCGAATCACGCGGCGGTGTCCTTCGCGCGGAGCTCCGCGCGGCGATCGGCATCCTCCTTCGCGCTTCTTCTTCTCTGGGCGACGCGCGCGTCGTAGGCGCTCTTGTCCATCGCGCTTCGTCGTAACCGCTCCAGGTCCTCCGGTTTCGGCTCGAGGATCACCAGGAACCCGCGTCCGAGCGGGTCCGCGCGCGCCAACTCCGGCTGCCGCACCAGCGCGTCGTTGCGTTCGAGGAGCTTCCCGCGCACGCACGCGCGCGCGATCCATCGACGCGAATCTTCATCGATCAACGCGCACACCCCGCTGTTTTCCATCAGCGTCTTCGCGCCCCTCTTCTTCTTGCCGCTCACGAACACCGCGCCGACAGACGCGCCGTCGTCCGCGCCGTCCTTGCCGCAGGAGAAGTCCACCGCCGCGAGCGCGGCGTACGCGCGCGACGACTCTTCGCGGGCGCGCCCCCGCGAATGCTCCATCGGCGCCACGCCGCGTTCGTCGTCTTCGGGCGACGTCGCGTCCGGTCGCGCCTCCCGCGCGGGGGAAGCGGTCGCCTCGGCCGCCGCGCCTGGTGCGGCGGACGCGTCGCGCGCCTCCGCGTCACCTTCCACGCGTCCGTCGTCTCCCCCTCGCTTGCGCTTGCCCGTGGACGCGTCGCCGGCGCGCCCGCCGCTCGAACCCGCCGCCGCGCACATGGGGTGCTCGGGCGACAGGCACACGATGCACAGTCCGTTGGGGTGCTTGAGCACCACCTGGTCGTGGCCCAGCGCGCCGTGCACGTCCGGGACGTAGAACGACGCGTACGTGCGCTCCACCGTCGTCGCCGGACGGGACGCCATCGTCGCGCGAGAAGCGCGTCCGCGCTCTGGAAGAAAAAGGTTTCGCGGACAAACTTTTGCGTGCGCCGCGTCGTTCGCCGCGATTCACCACGCGGTTCGGGGTTCACCGTGGTTCACCGGCGACGTTCGCGACGCGAAGTCACGTTCAGGGCACATCGATCCCCGATCAAGGCCCGCGATGAAAAAGGCTTTCGCGCGCGAAACGATCTTCGCGAAAAAAATCTCCGCAGTAAAGCATAAAGCGCTCGCTGCTGTGGTAACGAAGCGTCGTATAGGCACTTCCGCCGGAACGAGTCGGCCACTCCCGGTGGGTATCCTCCTCGGGTACCCTCGGCGCGGCACGCGTCGGGAAGATCGTAGACGACGGCGGAAGGCGTCTCCGCGCGGTCGAGGTACGCTCGCGTCGGCGACGGCAGCCGCCCACCCGCGCGTTCTGACGCGCCATTTTTGATTTCCACCGCGTGCGAAAAATCGAATCAACGCGCGTTCCGCGCGCCACCGGCACAGCGGGTTGGCCGCGGGCGCGACGGCTGTCGACCGGCGAAACGCGCGCCGCGCGTTCCGCGTCGCACGCGAGACACGCGGTGCGGCTTTTTGGGCGCCGTCGGGTGGTTCCGCGCGCCGCTCCCGCCCGTCCGAGCCGAGTCGCCTCCCGCGACCTAACCCTCTGCGATCCGAACGAGTCACCTCGTTCGCGCGCGTCGAGAGCGCTCTGGAGCGCGCTGACCCGTCCCACCTTTCACCCGGCTCCAGGCTGAGCGAGAAAAAAGATGAACCGCGCGGGCGCGACCGACACGTCCGCGGAGCCGAGCACGTCCCGGGCGAAGGGCGAGCTCGGGCGCGCCGGAGCCCTCCCCGGTTCGGCGCGCGACGCGACGGCGATCGCATCCGACGTCCCTGAACCGGTCCCGCGCGCCGCCGCCGCCGCGGAAGACGGGCACCGCCCCCCCCCGGCGCCGCCGAACGCCGCGCCCACGAAGATGGGCACCAACCTGTACGACGTGTCGTGGTCGCTGGAAGAGCAGGGCATTCTGGAGAAGGGGCTCCGGACGTACGCGGAGGGCGCGTACGAAGGCCCGTGGCGGTACATAAAGATCGCCGCGCACCTCCCCGCGAAGGGCGTGCGCGACGTCGCGCTGCGCGTGCGCTGGATGAAACGGAAACACGCCAGCGAGAAGACGAACGCCAAGCGTCGGAAGACGGCGACCGCGGCGACCGCGAACGGCGACGGCGCGCACCCCGACGGCGCCGGCGCGCACCCCGACGGCTCGGGCTCGATCCCGGGCGGCGGCGAGAAGGAAGGTTCCGGCGCTCGCGAAAAAAGCCGGCGCGGAGGGCTCGTGAAGAGCGCCGGCGCCGTCGGCCGCCGCGCGACCCATTCGGGCGCACAGGGCGGGCCTTCTCACGGCGCGACAAACGGCGCGACGGCCAGCGCGGGCCGACCCAAGTCGGTGTTCTCCATGCCCATGCCCGGAAGCCTGACGGCGCCCGGGCTGGGAGCCGCGGATGGGAACGGGCCGGGCGGCGCGGGGTCTCGTGGGGCCCCGCGCGTCCTCGGCGGGCGCGCGCGCGGCGCCCCCCCGGGGTACGGCG
>MDSV01065251.1_pt1 | contig 19698 bp, 16 predicted proteins | sample 810851 | NCBI WGS metagenome assembly MDSV01 (sample SAMN05326640, study PRJNA326480) | marine metagenome | isolation source: seawater | place: Atlantic Ocean: North East | collected 2012 | reverse complement strand
TTATAGTGCCTTCTTCGAGATACTTAAACAAGGTTGCAGGTCAATTAGCATCTACCATCGCTGCTGATAGCGCAGAGATTTATGCCTTGATTCAGCCTGATAGTATTAGATGGCAAATCATCCCCAACACATACGAATTATGGTGGGAGACTGATGCTAAAGGCGTGCTAGAGAGGATGATTAAGGAGAGCGATAGATGGTGGACAGAGGAGCGAAGAAACCTAGCAGAAATACAAGGTTTAACTATTGAAGAAACTGTTATTCTTGCTTCTATAGTCCAAAGTGAAACAAAAGATATTAATGAAGCTCCCACTGTTGCTGGTCTTTATTTAAACAGAATTCGAAAGGGTATGCTTCTTCAATCTTGCCCAACTGTTATTTATGCTGCTGGAGATTTTACAATCACTAGAGTTCTTAACGAGCACACAAAAATTGCATCTCCTTACAATACATACATACACTCTGGATTACCTCCAGGAACCATCATGATTCCAGAGCCTCACTTTATCGAATCTGTTCTTAACGCAGAAGTTCATGACTACTTGTATATGTGTGCAAATCCTAAAAAAGTTGGAACGCATATGTTTGCAAAAACCTTTAGAGAGCATAATAGAAATGCCAGAAAATACTATCGATGGTTAGACGAGAAAAGATAGTCATAAAAAAGTGAAGAACCTCCTCCTTCTAATAAGCGCTCTGATCTTTAGCTCAATGTGCTTTTCACAATCTCTGTATACAATAAGGCAAATAGAGGCTTACAAGATGATGGATATAGAAACCGTCAAGATTGATGGTCACATGAGGGATGGGGTTTGGTCTAGGGTAAAAGCAACCGGAGAATTCACTCAATACATGCCGAACCCGGACAAATCCCCCACTCAAAAGACAGAAGTCAGAATCGCTTACGATGACGCAAATATTTATGTATTTGCTAGGATGTTCGACTCTGCACCAGACTCAATATTAAAACAAATTTCCGGCAGGGATAGGATGGATAACACTGACGAGTTTGGAATGTGGTTTTCTACGTACAATGACGGTAACAACGCCTTTGCATTCAGTACTAACCCTGAAGGTGTTCAGCTAGACAGGGTAATATCGCAAGATAATTCAGACAGATCTTGGAATGCAGCTTGGAGAGTTGAAACAGTAATTGACGAAAAGGGATGGACTGCTGAATTTGAAATCCCATTCAGTCAATTAAGGTTTGCAAAAATTGAACAAGGTATTGAGCAGGTTTGGGGAGTTAATTTTTCTAGAGTAATAAGACGCAATAGAGAAACTGACTACTGGAATCCAGTTGATCCAGCAAGGGACGGATTTGAGATAAACGATAGCGGTGAGTTACTTGGTCTAAGGAACATTACCCCTCCACCAAGGCTTACACTATACCCATATGTAAGTGCCTATGCTATCACTAATGAAGTAGAAGCCTTATCTACTGATATCAATGGAGGAATAGATCTAAAAGCAGGAATTGGCGAGGCTTTCACCATGGATATGACGCTTATTCCTGACTTTGGCCAAGTAGTAGCAGATAATCTAGTTCTAAACCTGAGCCCGTATGAGGTACAACTTGCTGACAACAGACCATTCTTCACTGAAGGTACTGAGATTTTTAACAAAACAAACCTCTTCTACTCTCGCCGAGTTGGTGAATACGATAAGCTTATCAATGCAACAAAGCTGTCTGGGAGGACTAAAGGCGGGCTAGGCGTAGGTGCTTTCCAGGCCTTTAGTGTTGATAATGAAAATGCACTAACTAGCTATTCAATAATCGCCTTAGACCAAAACCTGAAAAATAACAGTTTTATCCACGGTATCAGTACACTAGTTAATAGATCAGAAGAAGGAAATGACGCTCTTGCGCAAGCTTTACTGTGGGGATTTAGAGATAAAGGCAACAAGTATCAGATTAGTGGGTCTGGAGCATATAATCAGATATTTACGCCAAGTCCAAGTGATGAAGATTTTGGATATAGCTGGTCTATCGGAGTAAGCAAGATAACCGGGAAGTTCACTTTCGAATATGAACACGCTGAAGAAAGTGAGTTCTATAATATTAACGATATGGGTTACTTGCAGGCTCCTAACGAGGTTACTGACCTTCTGTTCTTCAATTACAGAAACATAGAACCGACTAAGAATTTCATTAGAATTGGGGGAAGTGCGGGGATTGTTTACTCCCAACTTCACACGCCTAGGTTGAATACCATTAGCTTAGTGAGTCTTGAAAGTTTTGGTCTCACATCAAATTTCCAATTCGCTAAAGTTTCTTTAGAATCCCAATTCATGAGGGGAAGAGATTACTTCGAATCTAGAATTCAGGGGAAGTACTGGGTTACTCCAAAGTGGATAGGCCCCACAGCAATAATTTCAACAGATTACAGGAAGAGATTCGCAATAGACATTAACTTCACTAAGGGATTTGTAGAAGATGAATTGAAAGAATGGAACATTATGGACCTGGGTATTTCACCTCGATTCAGGGTTAATGACAGGCTAAACTTCATATACTCTTTGATCATAAACAATAAATACGACGAGCGAGGTTATGCGGATGATTTTATTGTAGATGGAGAAGAGGTGGGGCTTTTTTCTAAGAGAGATTTCCTAACCCAAATCCACGTCTTAACAAGCACCTTTGCTCTTTCAAATAAGGCTACTATTGACGCTCGAGTGAGACATTATTGGAGTTCAGTTGACGCGAAGGAATTATTCGAACTACAGGACGACGGATCTTTAATTCCAGCTGACTTAGATATGGTGGCTCAGTACGGAGAATCAACCTATGATAAAAGCTATAATGCTTGGAGTGTAGACCTGGGGTTGAGATGGTTCTTCTCACCTGGAAGTGAGCTAAGTATAGTTTGGAAAAACACTCTGTATTCTAATGGTTCTCAGCTACCTAACAACTACTTCGAAAACTGGGAACAAGTGCTCGAAGAAACATTCACTAACTCACTGTCTTTCAAAGCTATATTCTTCTTTGACTACAACACAGTGAAGAAAGCGAAATTCTCGAAAAAGGGTAGATAACTAAGCCTCTTTCACGACTTCATTTGGACCATACCAGACCAAATTGATTCGTGCCCAACAGCGTCCCTTGCAACTAACTCTACCCTAACCTTTGAACCGGGTTCATGTACTGCATCTGATGCCTTATAAATAGCTTCCTTTTTCTTTGGGTCCCACCTTAGCAAAATCCACTTTCCGTCTAAGGTTGCCTCTATGCTTTCAACTCCGCTTACAGCGTCCTCAACGTGAAAAATCAAATCTCCATTTGAAACCACTGGAGTGCCCGAATGTTTTGGCAATAACCTGGGAGCGATGGTATCTCTTTCCAGCTTATACCTTCCAGTGTTTTTTGTTTTAAAGTCTAATCTGCCAACTTCTTGTTTGCACACTATAGCTCCACTAACCCTCCCTTTTTCATCTACAGATCTTGCAACCCAAAAATCCTGAGGATTGTCAGCAGGCAACTTCACGCTTATTTCCATAGCCTTTTTAAGAGGTATATCCCACGACCCTATCATGAACTCTACAGAATCATACACTTCTAGAAACACATGCTCTCTGTCGTATAGAGTTCCCTTGTTAAACTTCACATCAACCCCTCCTATACTCAAATCAGTTACAGAATTAGGCGAAGCAATCTCATTTACAATCATAGAACTCCCCTTTTCATTGCAAGCATATTCAGGCGGAGTTCCGTCTCCTTTAATCACATACGATCTTGATGTACTATTTCCGTGAACATCCTTGCACACAACATCAATAGTCATGGTACTATCTACCGAAATTACAAGATTATCCTCGCTTAAATAATTGTAGATGGGCAACCTATCGCCTGGAAGTTTATTGAACCTATGAACTGACTTTCTACCCTTCTTCCACGTCGGGAAGTAAACGTGGGCGTTCATGTCTTTGTTTACAGAAAAATCGAGGGTATCAATTGTACAGCTGAAGTATTTCTCACCGTCAATTTCTACTTCGATATTATAGACTCCACATACGTTTGAAGCGCCGTCCAGTCTATCTATGGAATAAACGCCTAAATGAACTTCTCCCGCATAAACTAAGGTTGTATCCCCTGCCTTTGCGTCAATAGAAATGCCTGTCTTTTCAAGGCCGTTAGAACCAACTGGGATTACCTTGAGATTGCCGACTTCTGGTGGCCTTTTATCAAATACTGGCAGGTCCCAGTGAAGTGGATTTACTGGATGTTGAGCTGGGTCTCGGACTTCGAAGTGCAAGTGCGGGCCACCAGAAGAGCCGGAATTTCCGGACCAGCCGATTGTGTCGCCGGCTGAGAAATGAAATTCATTATCGGGGGCCACGTCTATTGAAAAGACCCTGCCTTTATACTGCTTTGATTTAACCCAGTCTTGAACTTCAGGGGCGAATTCTCTAAGGTGTGCGTATACCGTTGATGAGCCGTCGCTGTGCTTTATGTAAAGGGCATTACCATATCCCCACGGACTTACTTTGACGCGTTCAACTTTTCCGTCAGCTGCTGCAAGAACCGGAAATCCTTCGCGTCCCTTGGTTTTAATATCTATACCTGTGTGGAAATGACTCCCCCTGAATTCCCCAAAATTCCCGCTGAGAATGAGTGGTATGTCTAAAGGAGCAATGAGATCGATATTGGTTTGTGCTTGAGAAAATAGAGAAGAAATCGTTAGAAATAGAGCCGTGAAGAGCGAACTGAAAATCGTAGAATAATTTGCGTCCCTTTTTGTCATATCACAAATCTACGTTCTTATATTTGTTTCGACGGCTAGCCTTATGGAAACACTCAACTCAACTACAGAAAAACTTATAAAAGCTACAGAATGCTTGCTTCAGAAATTCGAGCAAGAGCGTGCTGAAAAAATCGAGGCAGAAGCAAAGATCAGAGGATTAGAAGCGCAAATTGAGAGATTAAACAATGAGTTAAGTACTGAAAAACAGGCCAGCGAAAATCTACATATATCTAACCCAACAAATCAAAGCCACAATACAGCTAAACTTTCAGCTGAGAACATTGACGCTTTGGTGGAGGAAATCGACGCTTGTCTGAACCTACTTAAAATCTAATGTCTCAAGAGACCATCAACATAGAAATTGCTGGACGCTCATACCCTCTTACAGTATCACTGGAAGAGGTTGACGGGATTATTAACGCTGCAGAAGAGATTGACGCAATGATTGCAAATCTTAAGTCTCAGTTCGCTGTTCAGGATAGAAATGACTTACTAGCTATGACAGCACTTCAACTGTCACTTAAGATTAAAGAGATTGAAAGCTCTGGAGGAGCGCAAAAAAAAGCACACTTTAGATCAAGCTCTAAAAATAAAGAAGAAGATATCAAGTTAGCTGAAAGTATCGAAGACCTTCTCCAACGCTTAAACTCAGCCATGAAAGAATAGTCTGTAAGGCTACTACACATGGATCCAATTATTATTTATTCAGCTATCTCTCTTATCGCAGGACTTGTAGCAGGTGTACTTGGCGTCAAGTTTGGCCTAAAGTCTCAAGCTGATGCCATCATCAAAGAAGCAAAAGTGAAAGGTGATGCTATTAAAGAGAAAAAGATTAGCCAGGCTAAGCAGAAATTCTTTGAACTCAAAGAGAAGCAGAAAAGCGAGAGAAAGGACCTCGATCGCAAGCTTAAGGACAGAGAGGAAAGAATCAGAAATACTGAGAAAAACCTCAATAAACAGATTGACAAGAATAAAGATCTTGAAAAGAAACTCAACAAGGAGAAACAGAATCTCAACCAGCGTTTAGAAGCCATCGAAAAGAAGGTAAACGATACTGAAAAGGATAGACTAAAGGCTATTGATCTCCTTGAAAAGATTAGCGGAATGAGCGCTGAGGAGGCTAAGAAAAACATGGTTGAGCAAACTCTTCAGGACGCAAAAATTACTGCCGCTGCTCAAGCTAGCGAGATTATCGAAGAGGCAAAACTCAAGGCAAGTACAGATGCTAAGAAGATTGTGATTCAAACAATTCAGAGAGTTGCTACGGAACACTCAGTAGAGAATTCAGTGTCTGTATTCAACATTAAAAACGACGACATTAAGGGAAGAATTATTGGGCGCGAAGGAAGAAATATCCGAGCTCTAGAGGCTGCCACGGGTGTTGAGTTTATTGTTGACGATACGCCTGAAGCAATTATGCTTAGTTGTTTCGACCCCGTTAGAAGAGAGGTTGCAAGACTAGCTCTTCATCAACTAGTATCTGACGGAAGAATACACCCAGCTAGAATTGAAGAGGTCGTTAATAAGGTTGTAAAAAAACTTGAGGAAGAGATTGTAGAACTCGGAAAGAGAACTGTGATTGATTTGGGAATCCATAACATGAAAAGTGAACTAATTAGAATGGTGGGACGTATGAAGTACCGCTCATCATATGGCCAAAACCTACTTCAACACTCTCGCGAAGTTGCAAACCTCTGTGCTACAATGGCCTCTGAAGTGGGCGTTGATGCGAAGGCTGCGAAGAGAGCAGGACTGCTCCACGATATTGGAAAGGTTAGCGATGAGGAAAGTGAACTTCCACACGCACTTTTAGGCATGAAGTTAGCTGAACGCTACGGAGAACGCCCTGACATTTTAAACGCCATTGGCGCTCACCACGACGAGATTGAAATGACTAATCTTATTTCTCCTATAGTTCAAGTTTGTGATGCCATTTCTGGTGCAAGACCTGGTGCAAGACGTGAAATGGTTGAAGCTTATATAAAGCGTCTAAGAGATCTTGAAAACCTTGCTCTAGAATTCAATGGAGTTACAAAGGCCTACGCTATTCAAGCTGGTCGAGAACTCAGAGTCCTAGTCGAAAGCGAAAAGGTTAGCGACGTTGAAGCAGACCAAATCTCACTTGATATAAGCACGAAAATCATGAACGAGATGATATATCCTGGTCAAGTTCGCGTTACAGTAATCCGAGAAAAGCGAGCAGTTAACATTGCTAGATAAAAATGAATGAGACAACAAAAGAACCCAAGTTTACCTCTTCACTTAAGTGGCAGAGCATTAACGTAACGGTTCAGGTTGTCCTCCAGCTTATTTTCATTGCAGCTCTTGCGAGGCTGATTACGCCTGACGCTTTTGGTGTTATGGCTATCGCACTCGTAGTGGTGGGCTTCATAGAAATTTTTGCCCAAGTAGGTATAGGGCCTGCACTAATCCAAAACGCAAACGTCAGTAGAGCCCACAGAAAAACGGCCTTCATATTTAGCCTTCTTCTAGGCATCATATTTTTTGCCGGAACCTACCTAGCCGCTCCCATAGTAGCTGAATTCTATGAAAACGAGCAACTCACAGAAGTCCTAAGGTGGATAGCGCTTAGCTTCATCATTTCCGGCGCCTCTGTCGTTCCCAGAAGCATGCTGATTAAAGAGATGAAGTTTAAATCTCTGTTCATCAGTTCAGGCATTGCCATGGTTATCGGTAATCTCGTAATTGGCCTGGGCATGGCGCTGAACGGCTTTGAGATTTGGTCTTATGTATTTGCGCTACTATCCCAAAACGCAATCCTAGGCGTTTGCTACTGGATAGCTCACCCAGTACCAGTAGGCATAAAAATGGACGGCTCTGCTTTAAGGGAAATGGTAGGCTACGGCGGAAGAAGCACCATCTTCAACATGCTCAATTACGCTGCAGGCAAAGTAGACACCATGATCGTTGCAGCACACTCAACTGACTGGAAGCTCACAGGATTTTACGACAGATCGTCTTATCTAATGGGACTCCCCGTAACCGTCCTTGGAAAACTTGGCGACAGCGTATTATTCAGCGGCATGTCAATGCTTCAAGACGAGCTCGACAGATTGCGCAACACTGTGCTTAAAGCGTCATATGCTCTTTCAACTTTAGTTATTCCACTAACTGCACTTCTAGTTGTAAGAGCTGAGAACTTCACCGTTCTTATCCTGGGCCCACAGTACGTGGAAGCTACTCCCATTGTTGAAGTTCTATTCTTATGTGTTGGCCTAAGGAGCTTCATTAAAATTGGAGACGCTTCGATGAGGGCTACAGATTCGCTGATTTCTGGAACTTTGATCAAGCTAGGGTTCTTGATCGCTGTAAGTGCTGGAGTTTGGTATTCAAAAGATTTAGTTATCGTTGCTGCCGCTGCTGTGGTGTATGCCACTCTAGCCCAAACACTAGCTGTAGCCATCTGGATGGTAGCAAGTTTGAAAGTGAGCCTACCTCGCCTCCTTAAGAGCCTCCTACCTGGCATTCTATTAAGCTTACCAGTTATAGGAATAGATTATTTATTCAAGTCTGGCATCATTGACATGGCTATGCTACTTCCTTCTTGTGAGGTTGATGAATTAATCCAAATCCTGAAAATTGCTTACGTAATGCTTGGTACCGGCACCATCATTTTAATAATAGCTATAGCAGTCCCAGAATTCCTTGACGGAGGATTCCCAGAAATGAGAAGGCAGTTGATGGGTAAGCTTCCTGAATCAAAAATCAAACAAAGACTTACAAGGTGAGAATGATAGGTTATTCAATTATTGCAATTCTTGCAGTGCTCGCACTAGCTAGCTGGACTATGTTTAAAGGAGGAACTGCTTATACTCCGTCAAAATCAAATTCTGACTTCTATAGTCTTTCATGCAAGACCATTGAAGGAAACGATTACGACTTTAATCAGCTTAATGGAAAGAGAGTGCTGATTGTAAATACCGCATCTGAATGTGGTTTCACTCCTCAGTACAAGGGATTGCAAAAGCTTCACGAACAATATGGAGAATCGCTCACAATTTTAGGGTTTCCTTGTAACGACTTTGGAAGCCAAGAAAGCGGATCTAGCGAAGAAATAAACACATTCTGCTCTAAGAACTACGGTGTATCCTTTCAAATGATGGAGAAAATAAGTATCAAGGGAGATGCACCACACCCTGTTTACGTTTGGCTTTTAAGCAAGAGCGAAAACAGAGTAGCAGACCACACTGTAAGATGGAATTTCCACAAATTCCTCATTGACGAAAACGGCTCTTTAGTCGGTTCATATAAAAGCGGAGTAAACCCCACGGATAATCAAATTATTTCTTTCGCAAGCGGAAAATAAGTCAGACCTTTGCGCTCAAATTTCAACCCTAGCTACACTAATGAGTAAAGTGCACAATTTCTCAGCCGGACCATGTATTCTTCCACAGGAAGTTCTACAGGAAGCATCTGAAGCAGTCAAGTCTTGGAATAACCACGGACTTTCACTTATCGAAATGTCTCACCGTTCAAAGCCTTTCGTAGAGGTTATGGATGAGGTTAGAAGCTTGACAAAGGAGCTTTTAAAGCTACCGGACAGATTCGAGATCCTTTACCTTCAAGGTGGAGCAAGCTTAGGTTTTTTAACCACTGCCTACAATTTGATTCCTGAAGGAGGTTCAGCAGCATACATTGACACAGGTACTTGGGCAAACAAGGCTATTAAAGAAGCTAAGCACCTAGGCGACATCGAAGTTGTTGCTAGCACTAAGGAAAGCGGTTACACTGGCGTACCTCAAATAGGCGCTGTAGATTCTAAACACAGCTTCCTACATTTCACTACTAATAACACTATCTATGGCACTCAATACAAGCAGATGCCATCAGATGTAGGTGTACCGCTTGTAGCAGATATGAGTTCTGACATTATGAGTAGAGAATTCGACGCTTCTCAGTTTAAGCTCATTTATGCTGGAGCCCAAAAGAACATGGGACCTGCAGGAACTGTAATGTATGCTCTAGACAGAGACGCTATTGGAAAGACTGGCAGAGACATTCCTTCATACCTCGATTTAGGTGTGCACATAGGAAAGGACAGCATGTTCAACACTCCTCCAGTATTCTCTGTATTTACTACTCTCCTTACAATGCGTTGGCTTAAAAACCTTGGAGGTGTTGCAGCCATTGAAAAGATTAACGATGAAAAGGCTGCACTTCTGTACAGCGAGATCAATAGAAACTCTCTATTCACTGGCCACGCTGACGTTGATAGCAGGTCAAACATGAATCTTACTTTCCGTCTCAATGACGACAGTAAAGGAGCTAGATTCGATGAGCTTTGGAATGAAGCAGGAATTAGCGGAATTAAAGGACACAGAAGTGTAGGTGGCTACAGAGCCTCTATGTACAATGCAATGCCATTAGAATCAGTTCAGGTTCTTGTGGATGTAATGAAAGAATTTGAACGCACAATCTGATAATAGATGAACATCTTAGCAAACGACGGGATTAGCCCTTCTGGATTAGAAGCTCTTAAAGAAGCTGGACATACTGTTTACACCGATTTTATTGAAGCTTCTAAGCTAGAGGCTTTCATCAATTTAAATTCGATTGACGGAATTTTAGTAAGATCAGCAACAAAGGTTAGAAAGGATCTAATGGATGCCTGCCCTACCCTAAAGTTCGTAGGTCGTGGCGGTGTGGGTATGGATAATATCGACGTTGAGTACGGACGCGAAAAAGGATTAGCAGTGTTCAACACTCCTGCCGCTTCGTCTCAAAGTGTAGCAGAACTTGTAATGGGACATCTGTTCTCAATTTCTAGGTCTCTACACCACAGCAACAGAGCGATGCCTAATCAAGGTGCTGATCATTTCAAGGAACTGAAGAAGCAGTACTCAAAGGGTAGTGAGTTGAGAGGTAAGACTCTAGGAATTGTGGGGTTTGGTAGAATTGGTAGATCACTAGCTTCATATGCACTTGGTTGCGGAATGAAGGTTGTCGCTCACGATAGGTATGCTAAAAACGGTGAGGTAGAAGTAAATGTGGGTGATGTGAGCATCAGTGTAGAGTGCCCTATTCTGTCAATTGAAGAGGTGCTTAAACAAAGTGACGCTGTGAGCCTTCACATCCCAGCCCAGGCTGACGGAAATCCGGTAATTGGTGCAGATGAACTGGCATTAATGAAGCCTGGCGCTCTACTTCTGAATGCTGCTCGTGGAGGAGTTGTCGATGAAGACGCTCTTATTGCCGCATTAGATTCCGGAGCTTTAGCTGGAGCTGCACTCGACGTTTTTGTGGGGGAACCAGCTCCAAGATCAGACGTTCTTGCCCACCCATCGTTATCGCTAACTCCTCATACCGGAGCAGCAACTGGAGAGGCTCAAGACAGAATTGGCTTGGAACTTGCTTCCCAAATTGCCGAACTTATAAAATAAAATTCTATGAGAAAACTCGTCCGACCGTTTAGATTAGTACAGCCGCCAAGGCATTTGGCTCATCTAGTAGCATCAAGATCATACTTGAGCTACGACAAATCTGAACTACAGGATAAACTCGATAGAAACCCCTACTCTTACCTTCAAGTCATTAACCCGGATGCAAAATCTGACATTCAGGGAAAACGAGGAACAAAACCATTCTTCCGTGCAGTTCGTGATGAATATGACGAATTCCTTGCAAAAGGCTGGCTAGAAGGAACGGATGGTCCTGGATTCGTAATCTATAGACAGACCACTCCTGAAAAAACCTATACCGGTGTTGTTTGTGTTATCGATTTAGACCGCGCTAAGGACGGTGACATTAAGATTCACGAGCAAACTCTTGAAAACAGAGAAGAGCTTTTTGTAAGCTACCTAGAAAACGTTGGATTCCACGCTGAGCCCATCCTTTGTGCTCGAAAATCTGGCCATCCTGGGGAATCCGTCCTGGATCAATGCATTGAAGAAATCATATCTAGCAGAACAGCGACTTGTGATTTTTCTACTACAGACAGGATTCGCCACTCTATTTGGTGGGTAAACAAAGATATTGACCACGGTATGTCAGAAGCGTTTGAGGAATTGGATAAGTTGTACCTAGCTGATGGTCATCACAGGCTAGCGTCGTCTTTGAAGTTAATGCATCGCTACAATAATGAACCTGGAGTAGATAGAATTCTAGCTTATGTGATTCCAGCTAATGAGTTAAACATTCTAGGTTTCCACAGAGAAGTACTGAATTGGAATGGAGATTTTAAAACTTTTAAAGCCCAAATCTCATCTCTAGAGTCAGTAGAAGGCATAGTAAAACTTGAAGGATCTGCAATTAGCAGTGACCCTAGCTTAGGAGCCATTGACCTAATGCACGGAGGAGACATCTACAGAATAACTCTTAAAAAAAATAGCGGCACTAATAGAGTCGATGCGCAATGGCTCGGAGAAGAAGTGTTAGAAAAGCTTTTAGGAATTTCTTATCCAAGGAATAACCCCAACCTCAAATACATTCCTGGAACAGAGTCGAGAAAAGACTTAGCAAACAGAAAAGAAAATCTAGTGTTCTGCCTACATCCTATTCCTGTAGAGCAAATCATGGATACGGCTGACGAGGGAGGACACTTACCTCCAAAGAGTACTTGGGTTGAGCCTAAGCTCAGATCAGGACTTTTCGTTTACGAATTTGGAAACCACGACCACCCAGAATACAAGTCATATGGTCAACGTTGATGTTTTAAATATCATTAGAGCTGAACTTCCTGAAAGAGTTACTCTTGTTGCAGTCAGCAAGACTAAACCCATTTCTGATATAAGAGAGGTTTACGCTGAAGGGGTTAGAGATTTTGGCGAGAACAGAGTCGCTGAATTGGTAAAAAGACACGGAGAATTACCTGACGATATAAGATGGCACGCCATAGGCCACCTTCAAACAAATAAAGCAAAACACGTAACTGGAATTGCTCATTTAGTTCACGCTGTTGATTCTACCAGACTTTTTGATGCCCTTGTAAAGCACTCAGACTCTAAACTAGACGTCCTACTCCAACTTCACATTGCAACTGAATCAAGTAAGCACGGTTTTTCTGAAGATGAATTAAGTGAAGCTCTTGAAAGCGGCTTATTAGAAAACCCCATGATTAACGTTAGAGGAGTTATGGGAATGGCAACTTTTACTGACGATCATCAGCAAGTTGCGCGCGAATTCAGATCGCTAAGACAATTATTCGATAAAATAAAAGGAGGAATGCCATCTCATTTTGACACAGTGAGCATGGGTATGAGTGGAGATTGGCGTATCGCAGTAGACGAAGGTTCTACTCTCGTAAGAGTAGGTAGCGCCATTTTTGGGAGCAGATGAAACTACATTGTAACTTGAGGGCATGAAATTACCTGCCCTACTCTCAGCGCTTGCGCTAAGCCTTTCCGTTTTTGCTCAGACACCTTATAGCATTGAATCTGTCGAATATGACCCTGGACAAAACAGATGGTTTGTAAGTAACGGAAACAGCACCATGCTTTACACTTTTGACGGAGGTAATAGCTGGAACTACTTTGGCAACGCTTCAGCGAATTACGGTATGGAGGTAGCAGGGAACTACTTATATGCAATTAGCAACGGCTCAATCGTTTGCTACGATCTCTTTAGCGGAAGTGTAGTTGATACAGAAAACATCATGGGATCAAGCTTTTTAAACGGAATGGGATCACATGGTAACACTCTAGTCGTAAGTGACTTTAGCGCTGGAAGACTAGTGAAAATTGACATCTCAGATCCGTCCAACATGCAGTCATCTACTCTTGTAGCAAATACAGGAACTACCCCAAACGGAGTCGTAATTGACGCCGATGGAAGTAGAGCTGTAGTTGTTAACTGGGGAAGCAACGCAGACATCCTAGGAGTAGATATTGCAACAGGTGAAGTGACAACTCTAGTTGATGGATCAGGCCTAGGAAACTGTGACGGAATCGACATTGATTCAGAGGGCAACTATTACGTAAGCTCATGGAGTCCTGCTAGGATAACAAAGTTCTCTCCTGACTTCAGCTCTTCAGAAATTGTTGTGAGTTCTGGCCTTTCAAGCCCTGCGGACATTAGCTACTCTATTGAAACTGACACTCTGGGTGTTGCAAACAGCGGAAACAACCAAGTTACCTTCCACAGTTTTGCAAATACTGAATCTGTAATTGAGTTTGTAGATAACTCTAGTTGGGTAGAGTTATTTGGTGACAAGCTTGTTTTCAACCTTACTGAAGGTGGGAATTACCAATTGAGATCATACCTCATTAATGGCCAAATCGCAGGCTTTATCGAACTATCTCTTCTACCAGGAGAAACTAACGTAGAGTTAGATAAACTACCAAAATCTTTTACGGAAGGTGGAATCATTGCTATCTCAAAGGAAGGTGATATGCAAAAAAGTACTTCCATCAAGTACTTTAATTAGGATCTACATCCACTTTTACTCGCAAGCGTTTAAACCTAGCATCTGTAACAAAATCGTCTAGGTCCTGTTTTAGAATTGCCTTGTATTTAGATGGGCTTAGCTCGCGCTCAAACTTTAGTAACAGATCAAGCCTAAACAGATCATTCACCCTACTCAAATTAGGAGTATCAGGCCCTACTACGCGCTCCCCAAACCTTTGTCTCAATCTCTTTGCTAGTACTTCAGCTCCAGATTTCACCCTCTTCTGGTCAATATGACGAAGCGAAATTCTAATGAGTCTAACGTAAGGCGGGTATAGATATGTGCTTCTTTCAACAAGCTCATTTTTCACCAATTTCTCATGGTTACCATCCACAACTTGTCTGATAACCCAATGCTCTGGAGAGAAAGTTTGGACTACAACTTTTCCCCTTGTATCTGAACGACCAGCACGACCAGCAACCTGCGTTAGCATTTGGTAAGAGCGTTCGAAAGAACGAAAATCTGGGAAGGTTAGCATCTTATCTGCGCTCATCACTCCTACTAGTGCTACGTCTTTAAAATCTAGTCCTTTTGAAACCATTTGTGTTCCTACAAGTATATCGTATTTCTTTGAGCTAAAGTCTTCTAGAAGCTTAGCGTGCGCGTGCTTAGACCTTGTAGTATCGAGGTCCATTCTAGCGACTTTTGCCTCGGGAAACAACTCCTTCAGCTCCTCCTCTATCCTTTCTGTACCCAAACCTTTTGCACTTTGAGACTTACTCCCACATGCTACGCATTTTACGGGATTAGGCGTAAGGTGATAACCGCAGTGGTGGCAGTGAAGTCCACCTAAATTCTTGTGTACGGTTAGTGGGATATCACATCTCTCGCACATTACAGCATTCCCACAGGTGTCGCATTGCCAAGAGGGTGCGTAGCCACGTCTGTTTTGGAATAAAATCACCTGTTTATCTGCAGTGAGAGCTTCTGTCATTTGATCTCTCAAAAGTTTTGAAAAACCGCCTCTCATACTCCTCTGCTTATGCTCCTTCTTTAAATCTGACACGAACACCTCAGGCATCATAACTCCAGAATACCTCTGCTTCAAATCCACCTTTACTATTCTGCCTTTTTCTGAAGCCCAAACCGTCTCAACACTCGGCGTCGCAGAACCTAAAACGCAAGGAATACCATACTTTGAAGCCATCCAAAGCACCACATCCCTAGCATGGTACCTAGGTGCCGGATCCTGTTGCTTATAACTAGGTTCATGCTCCTCGTCCACAATGATCAATCCTAAATTCACAAACGGCATGAACAATGCCGACCTCGCTCCCACTACCAAACTCCCACTATCATCACCCAGCAGCTTCAGCCACGTCTCAGTCCTTTCACTCGAATTAAATCGACTGTGATAAACCTTCACCTTCTCCCCAAAGAATCTCTGCAACCTCACAATTAACTGCGTAGTCAAAGCGATTTCAGGAACTAGAAACAACACCTGTTGCCTTGTCCTTAACGCTTCGTCAATCAGATGCACATAAATCTCAGTCTTACCTGACCCTGTCACTCCATTCAATAAAGCCGGCTTCCTTTCAACTAGTGCGCTCCTGACCTCGGCATGGGCCTTCTTTTGGACCGGGGAAAGCTCCGGCAATGGCTCGATATCGCCGGTAAACTGTACAATCCTATCGACTACCCTTTCTTCAATCTCGAAGATAGTCTTGTCTACGAGCGACTTGGTGGTTGCTGAAGTAGTACCTGATTTCTTTTGGAGTATAGATCTTAAGACACCCTCGAATCCCGGATCGAGCTCTAGATATTTTAATAGTGATTTTGCCTGTTTTGGCGCCTTCTTTTCGAGGGTCTTAAGCTCAGCATTAAGGGCCTCTTCGTCTTCAATCAGCTCTTCGTGAAGAATCACAAAAGCCTTCTTTTTCACCTTATACTTTTCCTTGAGCTCCTCTTCGCTAATGGCAAGCCCTTCGTCAATGAGCATTCTTATTACCCTTTGAGGGTACTTTAGATTTAAGACTTCAGATATTTCCTTGATATCCATTCCATTTCGAACCTGAAGAGCTTCTAAAAGTTGAAGCGGAGTATCCTGAAGCTCGACATTTAAGTCAGCGTCTGGATTTAAAAGAATCCTTGTCTTGCTCGCCAGCTTCATACCTGAAGGCATAGCAGTGTTGACCACATCGCCTAAAGGGCACATGTAGTATTCAGCCATCCACGACCAACAGAGTGTTTGGGCTTTAGTAACAACCGGTTTATCGTCTACAACCGCTTCTACATCTTTAGGAGTATATCCTACGGGGTCGTTGTTATGCACATACCAAACAACACCAGTCAGACGCCTGTTCCCCAGGGGCACCACAACACGCATACCCACAGAAGGCGGATTTTCATCCCCTCCCCAACGGTAAATCAGCACCTTAGGAAGTGCTGTGGGCAGTGCTACGTCTAAATATGTTATTTGACTTTTGATAACATTTGCAATTTGGGTACAAAGTACCACCTTCTGAACTTCAATTGCGATTGAATTTTGAGTAAATTTATACTATGGCAAAATGCATCTCTCATTTAAGCGTTGGCGACACTGCTCCTGACTTCACTTCAGTAAATCAGGACGGAAAAACACTCAGCCTCGCTGACTATAAAGGTTCGAAGTTTGTGATCTATTTCTACCCCAGGGATATGACTCCTGGTTGTACATCTCAAGCGTGTAACTTAACTGAAAACTTTGACGACTTGAGCGCTCACGGAATTAAGATTATAGGCGTAAGTCCTGACACTCCTGAGAAGCACTTGAAGTTTATCGATAAGTATAACATTGCGTTTGACCTTCTTGCTGATGAAGATAAAAGCGTGCATAGTGCCTTTGGGGTTTGGGGTGAGAAAAAATTTATGGGTAAGATCTTTGACGGAACTCATAGAACCACCTTCCTAGTTGATGAGAATCTTAAAATTGTAGAAATTATAGCAAAGCCTAAGGTGAAAGACCACGCAAACGAAATCCTCTCCGGATATGGCATTTCATAAGCTTTTAATAAGCGTCGACTATTAACCACTAGACCACAAATACAAAAGACAAACCGCAACGTAAGTTCATTACGTACCAACATAAATACCTTAGCCCAAAACAATTAGATATGGCTTCAGAACAAGAACAAAAACAGAAGGCACTTAAGCTCACTCTAGAGCGCCTTGACAAAACTTACGGAAAGGGAATTGTAATGAAACTTGGCGACGAACCAGTTGAGCAAATCGAAGCAATTCCTTCTGGATCTATAACTCTTGATTTGGCTTTAGGTGTTCAAGGCTATCCTAAGGGAAGAATTATTGAAATCTACGGACCTGAATCATCTGGTAAAACTACTCTTGCTATTCACGCTATTGCTGAATGCCAAAAGCAAGGTGGAATTTGCGCATTTGTTGATGCGGAGCACGCTTTTGACAAGTACTACGCTGAATCTTTAGGAGTAGACACAGAAAACCTATTGATTTCACAACCTGACAATGGCGAACAAGCTTTAGAAATTGCTGACAACCTTATTAGATCGGGTGCGATTGACTTATTAATAATAGACTCAGTTGCCGCACTAACACCCAGAGCAGAGATTGAAGGAGAAATGGGTGACGCTGCTGTAGGGCTTCAAGCTAGACTCATGTCTAAGGCACTTCGAAAACTTACTGGCACTATTTCTAAAACTGGATGTTGCTGCATTTTCATTAACCAACTAAGAGAAAAGATCGGAGTTATGTTTGGCAACCCAGAGACTACTACTGGTGGTAACGCTCTTAAGTTCTACTCATCTGTAAGACTAGACATTCGTCGCTCAACTCAGTTAAAGGATGGTGACAAGGTTATGGGTAATAGAACACGTGTAAAGGTTGTAAAGAATAAAGTTGCCCCTCCATTTAGAAAAGCTGAATTCGACATATTCTACGGTCAAGGCATTTCTAAAACAGGTGAAATCATCGACCTAGGAGTAGAAGCTGGAATAATTAAGAAAAGCGGCTCTTGGTTCTCTTACGGAGACACTAAACTAGGTCAAGGTAGAGAAGTAGTTAGATCTCTTTTAAATGACAACCCTGAGTTATTCGAAGAACTAGAGAATTCTATTGTTGCTTCACTAGGTGAAAAGAAAACTAAGTCTGAAAATTTAGAAGCATGATAAATAGAGGCCATGCCTTTACAATATTCGTTTTTCTGTCATTAGGCGTAGTTATCTCTTGTGTGTTCTTAGTATTTTTCAATGACGATGGAATACAACCAAGTGACGTCGTAATTGAAAAAACTTCAGAAAAAATGGGAGACGTTGTTGATGACGATTCCCTTGATATTTTCGAGAAAATAATATTAGATAACCCTACTTCTCCAATTCCATATTTAGAAAGAGCTGGATGGCATCTAAGAAATGGACGAATTACTGAGGGATTAAGTGACTTAGATCAGAGTCTAAATGCTGACTCAACTTATGGACCAGCATGGTCTGCAAAAGCAGATGCTCTCTATTTATTAAATCAATTCGAAGCGTGCGTCAACCATCTTGATGTATGCCTTGATTATTCTCCAGAACACATTCCGTGTAAACTGAGAAGAGCTGAGATGTTTATTCACCTGAAGCAATTTGAAAAGGCGTTTGGCCTGTTAAATGACGCTCTTAGAATTGACCAATTACTTCATGAAGCATATTGGATGAAGGGGCAGATTTACACTGAACTTCAGGACTATGAAAACGCCTTAAGTTCTTACCAAACAGCTGTAGAGGTGAATCCTAACTTTTTCGACGGATACATTAAGCTAGGAATCATAAACTCAGCATTAAAGAACCCTATAGCGTTGGATTACTACAATACTGCCATCTCTATTAGACCTAAATCAGTTGAAGCTAAATACAATTTAGCTATGCACTTTCAGGAGAATCAACATTACGAAGAGGCGCTTGACTTGTATACTGAAATAATGGAGATTGATACTGGAAACGTTTCTGCTGCATTTAACTCTGGGTTTATTTATCTAGAATACTTACAGGACTACTCTCAGGCTGAGGTTTGGTTTACTGAAGCTATTGAGAGACTGCCTTATTATTTCCAGGCATTCCACAACAGAGGAATTTGCAGAGAAAGCATGGGCGATCTAAATGGAGCTTTAGAAGACTACAATGAAACACTCAGGCTTAAGCCTACTTATGAGCCTGCAGCAAAAATGAAGAGTAGAGTACTCAACAGCATGCAAAATCAGTAATAGCTATTAAAATACTAGAACCAGTATTTAGGCAACAAAAAAGGCCGGCATAATTGCCGACCTTTTTTATTGAAAGTAACTACAGTAAATTACTTGATCTTATCTACAACAGCCTTGAAAGCTTTAGGGTGATTCATAGCTAGATCTGCAAGAACCTTACGGTTAAGCTCGATACCAGACTTAGAAAGCTGTCCCATGAACTTTGAGTACGACATTCCGTGCTGACGTACTGCTGCGTTAATACGCATAATCCACAGGCTACGGAATTGACGTTTACGAAGCTTACGCCCGATGTAAGCATATTGTAAACCTTTTTCTACGGCATTTTTTGCTACCGTGTAGACGTTTTTACGAGCACC
>MDSV01182066.1_pt1 | contig 19703 bp, 15 predicted proteins | sample 810851 | NCBI WGS metagenome assembly MDSV01 (sample SAMN05326640, study PRJNA326480) | marine metagenome | isolation source: seawater | place: Atlantic Ocean: North East | collected 2012 | reverse complement strand
TAATTGCATTAATATTTATCGTAGCTGGAGGGTATATTATTAATGACATCTTTGATGTTGAAACTGATATTATAAATAAAAAAAAAATTATAGTAGATAGAGTAATTAATAAATCTATTGCTTTAAAAACATATTATTTATTAAATATAATTGGATTAACATCAGGCTTTTATCTTTCATATTTATTAAAAGAAATAATGTTTGGTTTTATCTTTTTATTCTTTGTGTTTAGTTTATTCAAATACTCAAAAAAATATAAAAAAACCTTTATTTTAGGTAATTTGTTAGTTTCATTTTTAACTGCTTTAAGTATAATCAATATTACTATATTCGATATAATTATAAATAGAACATTAAAAAATGGAGATATAATGATTATTAAAATAATACTTGCATATTCTATCTTTTCATTTATTATCACATTAATACGAGAAATAATAAAAGACTTAGAAGATAAAGAAGGAGATGTCAAAATTAATGCTCAAACGTTGGCTATAAAATTAGGTGTTGGTATAACAAAGAGGATAACACTTGTTTTAATAGTTTTAACAATGTTAGGCATAATATATTTTCAATATTTTCAATATAGTATTATTAACAGTATATTTGAATATGATATTTTAATTTGGGGTTGCAACAACATTTCTTTTGCGTATGTTGGTTTAATTCAAATATTATTTCTATTGTTATGTTGGAAGATTAAAAGTGCCTATAAAAAAGACAACTTTTATTTTATTAGCCAAATTTTAAAATTAATTATGATTTTAGGAATACTATCAATACCTCTATTTACATTCTTACATATTAACTAATGCTAAAAAATTTAGATAAGTACAATATTATACTAGCATCAAATTCTATCAGAAGAAGAGATTTATTGAAAAAATTAAATATAAAATTTAACATTGTTAATACATCTCAAAAAGAAAATTTTCCAAATTCACTACAAACAAATCAAGTTCCAATATTTTTAGCAGAGAAAAAAAACAATCATATACAAATTAAAAATGATCAATTAATTATTACTGCAGATACAATAGTTGTATTAAATCAAAAAATACTTAATAAACCTAAATCCAAAATTCAGGCATTTGAAATGTTAAATAATTTATCAAAAAAACAACATAGAGTTATCACCGGTGTTAATATAAGAACAACTAAAGATAATATAAGTTTCTCTTCTGAAACAAAAGTAAATTTCGTACAACTATCGGATGATGAAATAAAATACTATATTAATAACTATAATTATTCTGATAAGGCAGGATCTTATGGAATCCAAGAATGGATTGGTATGATTGCTGTAAAAAAAATCAATGGATGCTTTTATAACGTAATGGGTTTGCCAATAAGTGTATTATATCAAAATTTAAAAAAAATTAGTTAGGATTATAATTTATTATCTTTGCGTAAAATACATAAGATGTTAAAATACAAATTTTATTTCTTACTCTTTTTATTATTTCAAGCATGTACACCAATGCACAAAATAACCTATCTTAATAATGATATTAAAAGTGAATGGAATATTTCTCCAATACCACCCAAACATCATTTAGAAATTGGAGATATTTTAATGGTAAGAGTTATTAGTAGAAATGAAGAGCTAAACAATTTATTTAATATTGAAACAAACACAAATAGTTCTAATGCAAGACTAACTGCAGCAAGTTTGTATTTAAATGGGTTTACAATTAGCCAGGAGGGGACAATCGATATACCAAATGTAGGAGAAGTATATGTGTTAAATCAAACACTAGAAGAAGCAGAAAAAACAATACTTGATGTTGCTGAAAATTATTTAATAAATCCTTTTGTAATTGTCAAGCTTGCAAATTTTGAATTTACAATTTTAGGTGAAATAAATATGCCCGGAAAATACCCGGTATACCAAGAAGGCGTGACAATATATGATGCAATAGCAATGGCTGGAGATATAAATGATTATGGAAACTTGAAAAAAGTAAAAATCATTAGATCAAGTAAAAATAAAAAACAAGTTTACAATTTAGATCTTACTAAAGGAAATATAATAAATTCTGAATTTTATTACCTCAGAAATAATGATTTAATTTATATTCAACCTTTAAGATATAAAGGTTTAAGAAAATCTCAATCACAAATACTTTTATCTACATTAACAACGGTTGCTATATTAGTTAACTTATATTTAAGAATAATAGAATAATATGAGAGAAGAATTAGAAAAATATCAAGAAGAAACAATAGATTTAAAAGCATTTATAATTAAATTTTCACAATATTGGTATTATTTTATTCTTTCTATTATTTTCTGCTTATTTATTGCCTTTTTAAGTAATCGATATACTGCGCCTGAATATAGTGTTTCAACTACACTTCTAATTCGAGATGACAACAATACGCAAATGGGAGCAGAAAATATTTTAGAAGGATTAGAAATATTTAGTGGAAAAAGAAATATAAAAAATGAAATTGTAATTTTAAATTCTTATAGTATTACTGAAAAAGTTGTAAAAGAATTAAAATTAGGTGTTTCATATTTTCAACATGGATTTATTATATCAAATGAACTATTTAATAATTCTCCTTTTACAGTTTCTATTGACTCTTCACATCTACAAGTAACCAATTTAGACTTTAAAATTAAATTTATTGATGATAAACATTTTATTTTATCAGCAAAAGAAAAAAACATAAATCCATACGATATATATGCTGAAAAATTAAATAAATCATTAATAACTGATATTAATTATTCTAAAAAACATAAGTTTAATCAAACAATAAAACATGATTTCTTTTCATTTAAAATTAATAAAACAGATGAATTTAATATTGACCAAATACTTGAGAATGAAAAAGGATACTCATTTAAATTTAACCGAACTAAAATATACGCACAAAAACTTATAAATAATATAAGTATTAATCCAATAAACAAAGAAACATCAGTCTTGAAAATTAATATTAAAGGTCCAACACCAAGAAAAAATATTGATATACTTAATAAACTTACTGATATATATATTAGGAGCGGGTTAGATGAAAAAAATATTATGGCTGTTAATACGATTAATTTTATTGATGTTCAACTGTATATTATTAGAGATTCTTTAACTATAATAGAGGAAAAATTACAAGATTTTAGATTAAGAAACCCTGATCTTGAGATAGTTGATAAAGAATTTGGAACATATTTTCAAAAACAAAAACTAGACAATTCATTATCTGAACAAACTGTTAATATTAAGTACTACAAATCATTACTTGAATACCTTAAAAATGATGACAATTCTAGCAGTATTATTTCTCCAACATCAATGGGAATTAGTAACCCAGAACTAAATGGATTAATTAATCAATTATTAGAACTTTACGCAAAAAAAGGTGATTTACAGTTAACAACCACAGAAAAAAACCCAACATATCAAGCTGTTATTTCTCAAATCTCTCATACTAAAAATACAATAATAGAGAATTTAAAAAATCTTATTGCATCAGCATCTATTTATGAAAAAGATTTAATTAAAAGAGTTAATAATTTTAACTCAAAAATCAATAAACTACCTGAAGCTGAAAAAAATTACCTTATTTTAAAAAGAAAATATGAGTACAATGAACAAACAGCAGCTTATTTACAACAGAAGAGATATGAAGCATCACTAGCAAAGGCAGGAACAGAATCTGATCACAAAGTCATTGATTCTGCAAGACTAGATAAAGAACATCCAGTTTCACCAAGAAAAGGATTAGCTTACTTCATAGCATTAATAGCAGGTCTATTAATTCCTTTTTCTTATATTTCAATAAAAGAATTTTTCAAAGATACTATATCTAGCAAATTAGATTTAAAAAACAATACAAAAATACCAATTCTTGGCCTAATTGGACATAGTGATAATCCTACAAGTCTAGTAGTCCCAAAAGCATCGAAATCTATCATCTCAGAATCTTTCAGATCTATAAGAACTAATATTCAGTATCTAGCAGCATCTAAAAAAAATAAAATTATTACAGTTACATCATCAGTTGGTGGAGAAGGCAAAACATTTATTACAATGAATCTTGCTGCTATATTCGCTTTATCTGGACATAAAACAGTTTTAATTGGCGGAGATCTTAGAAAACCTAGAATACACGAAGATTTTAATATTGATAAAAATAAAGGGTTAAGTAATTATTTAATAAACAAATCAAAAATTACAGAAATAATACATAAAACAGAAATAGATGACTTAGACGTTATTGTATCTGGCCCTACACCACCTAATCCAGCTGAATTGTTAGATAGTGAAAAAATGGAAGAGTTAATAAAAAAATTAAATAAAAAATATGATTATGTAATAATTGACACCCCTCCAATTGGATTAGTGACAGATGGGGTGATTTTAATGCGATATTCTGACGCAAACCTATATGTTGTGAGACATGATTATTCAAAAATAAAATCACTTAATGTAATTAATAATTTATATAATCAAGAAAAAATAAAAGATATACATATTATAATTAATGACTATAAATATAAAGGATCAACTTATGGGTATGGTTATGGGTATGGCTATGGATACTCAGGTTCTGGATATGGGTATTACGAAGAAAAATAAAATTATTTATCTGATTATATATAGATGTCAAATAAAATTCCATATTTAATAGCTTTATCACCCATACTAGTTTTAATTGCATTGCTTACCACCAATGTATTTATGTATGATAATACTATGGGTGGATCCAATCAGTTAGCCTTATTATTTTCAGGGGCATTAGCAGCCATAATTGGAATTTTTTATGGAAAGCAATGGAAAAATATCCTTCAAGGAATTGAATATAGTATCAAATCTATTGTACCCGCTATCATTATGCTTTTACTTATTGGATCATTAGCTGGTACTTGGTTGATCTCTGGAATTATTCCAACCATGATTTATTATGGACTACAATTATTAAATCCCACAATTTTCTTGTTTGCTACCGCAATAATAACAGCTATTGTATCCCTTGCAACAGGAAGTTCCTGGAGCACAATAGCAACAGTAGGAATAGCACTTTTAGGAATTGGAACAGCAATTGGACTACCATTAGGAGTAATTGGTGGCGCTATCATTTCAGGAGCTTATTTTGGAGATAAGATGTCTCCCTTATCAGAAACAACCAATATGGCTGCAGCTATAAGTGGGGTTGATTTATTTGACCATATAAAATACATGATGTATACAACTGTCCCTTCATTTATTATTACTTTAATCCTGTTCTTAGTGATAGGGTTCTATTTTACTAGTGATATATCATCAGAACAAATGAACCAGGCACTAAGTATTATCGCAAATAAATTTAAAATTACTCCTTGGTTATTTCTAGTTCCTATTTCAGTAATTGTTATGATTACAAAAAAGGTTTCAGCCATTCCTACACTTTTTTTTGGCACTTTATTAGGAGGAATATTTGCTATCATATTTCAACCAGAAATTGTCCTTGAAGTATCGGGCAAATCAACAAATAACATCAGTTCTAATTATATGGGAGTTTTAAATGCAATGATTGGGGAGATTAACTTCACAGAAGTAAATAGAAGTATAAATGATATTTTCAATATAGCAGAAGATGACAGATCTGATTTGCTAAAATCAGGAGGAATGCTAGGAATGTTTAATACTTTACTACTTATGTTTTGTGCTATGACATTCAGTGGGTCAATAGAATCAACTGGACTATTAAGAAGAATTGGAGATCCTATTGTAAAATATGCGCAAAATACTGGAAGCTTAATCGCAACTACTGCTAGCACTTGTCTTTTCATCAATATCACAACTTCCGATCAATATATGAGTATTGTAGTTCCTGGACGTATGTTTGCTGACACCTATAAAGAAAAAGGACTAGCTCCTGAGAATCTAAGCCGTACACTAGAAGATAGTGGAACTGTTACTTCTGTACTAATTCCTTGGAACTCTTGTGGAGCAACACAAGCAGCAATCTTAGGTGTCGCTACTTTTACATATTTACCTTATTGCTTCTTTAATATTATTAGTCCTTTTATGACTATTACCTATGCTTATCTAGGTATAAAAATTAAGAAAATTAAGAAATAAAAATTTCTTTAATCTTATTTATTGTAAAATCAATTTCATCTATTGTATTATATTTACTAAAAGAAAAACGAATTCCTGTACGTCTACTATCAGGAGCTAGAGTTGAAAGTACATGAGAACCCTTTGTGCTTCCAGATGCACATGCACTACCACCAGAACAAGAAATACCTAAAATATCTAAATTAAATAATAACATCTCTGATGCAGAATGTTCAGGAAAACTAACGCTTAAAACTGTATATAAACTATTATCAATGTTAGCAGAATTACCATAAAAATTAACTCCCGGAATTTCAGAACGAAGTTTGTTAATCATATGATATTTAAGTTCTTTGATATATTTAGTATCTCTAGTTAAATTTTCATAAGCTAATTCCAAAGCTTTACACATTCCTGCAATTGCATATATGTTTTCTGTTCCAGGACGCATGTTTCTTTCCTGCCCTCCCCCTCTTAAAAAAGGTGATATATTAATATTTTCAGATATATAAATAAAACCTATTCCTTTTGGCCCATGGAATTTATGAGCAGAAGCTGATAAAAAGTCAATATCGAACTTTTGTAAATCAAATGGATAATGACCAATAGTTTGAACTGTATCTGAGTGTAAAATCGCATTGTTTTTTTTACAAATTTCATTAATTCCAATTATATTTTGAATTGTACCTATCTCATTATTAGCATGCATAATTGAAACAAATGAACGTGGGTTTTTATTTAATAATTCTTCAAGATGATCATTTGAAACCAATCCATTTTTATCAATTTTAACATATGATAGTTTAATTTTTTTCTTTTCAGCTAAACTTTGTAATGGATATAATACAGCATGATGAGATATTTTGGAAGTTATTGCATGAGTAATATTATAATCTTCAATAGCACAATTAATAGCCATATTATCAGCTTCAGTACCCCCAGAAGTAAAAAAAATAGATCCTGGCGAAGTATTTAATAAATCAGCTATTTTTTTTCTTGAGTTTTCTACAATATTTTTTGCTGTTCTTCCATATGAATGAATTGATGATGGATTACCAAAATCTTCAATCATCATTTTATGCATAATGGAAATTACTTCTGGAGCAATAGGTGTTGATGCTGCATTATCTAGATAAATTCTTTTCAACTATAATAATTTTTTTATTTCTCTAATCATTTGATTAGCAAGGTTATTTGCAGCATCCTGATTAATTGATTCAGCATAAATTCTAATAATTGGTTCTGTATTAGATTTTCTAAAATGAACCCATTCATTTTCAAAATCAATTTTTAAACCATCGATTGTAGTGATTTTATTAGCTTTATATTTATTTATTAAAGATGAAAAAATATCATCAATATTTAAACCATCTTGTAAATCTATCTTGTTTTTTGAAATAAAATATCGAGGATAAGAATCTCTTAAACAAGAGGCAACTATATCCATAGTTGCAATTTGAGTTAAAAAAAGTGCGATGCCAACCAATGCATCTCTTCCATAATGTAATTCTGGATATATAATTCCTCCATTACCTTCTCCTCCAATAATAGCATTATTATCTTTCATTTTTTTAACAACATTTACTTCTCCAACAGCTGAAGCAAAATAACTCATATTATATTTAGATGTGACATCTTTTAAGGCTCTAGTTGAGGATAAATTAGAAACTGTATTTCCTGGTGTATTAGATAAAATATAATCCGCAATAGTAACTAATGTGTATTCTTCACCAAACATAGAACCATCCTCGCATACTATTGCTAATCTATCTACATCAGGATCAACTACAATACCAAAATCAGCCTTTTCTTTAACAACTAACTCAGAAATATCATGCAGATTTTCTGCTAATGGTTCTGGATTGTGAGGAAAATTACCATTTGGCTCGCAATACAGCTTAACACATTCAACACCCATCTTATCTAATAATCTAGGAATCATGAATCCACCAGTAGAATTAACAGCATCTACAACAACCTTTAAATTAGCAGAACGCACAACATCACTTTTTACAAGTGATAAATCAAGTATCATTTCTAGATGCTTTTCATTAAAACTATCGTCATAAATATAACTGCCTAGTTTATTAATTAGATTATACTCTATTTTATTAGAAGTTGCTAATTTTAATATTTTATCACCATCTATTTCTGATATAAATTCACCATGACTATTCAATAACTTTAATGCATTCCATTCTATTGGATTGTGACTAGCTGTTATAATTATACCACCAGAAGCATTACATAATTTAACCGAAACTTCAACTGTAGGTGTAGTTGATAATCCTATATCTATCACATCTATACCACATCCTAGAAGAGTGCCAACAACAAGATTATTAACCATTTCACCAGAAATTCTAGCATCTCTACCAATAACTACTTTATTATTACCATCATTATGTTCCTTTATGTAAATAGAATATGCAGATGTAAATCTAACTATATCAATAGGTGTAAGTGAAGTCCCTATAGATCCACCGATAGTCCCTCTTATTCCTGAAATTGAAGAAATCAAAGTCATTTATATTTTTTAGACAAATTTACATAATTAATTGTTGTGCTCTTAGATTAAGGTTCACTATCTTTGTTTATAAAAAATAATGCTTGATATTTTGAAAAATTTACCAGAAAGAACAAAAAAGCCTAGATTCACGGGAATAACGATGATGATGGATAAAGGACTAAGCATAAATCAAGCAAAAGAATTTATTTCAGTAAACTCTAAATATACAGATATTATAAAACTTGGTTTTGGAACAAGTATTATTACTCCAGAAATAAAAAAGAAAATAAAAATATATCAACAAAATAACATACTTGTATATTTAGGAGGAACTTTATTTGAGGCTTTTTTGATCAGAAAACAACTAGATGATTATAAAAGATTTTTAGATCATTTAGGTTTAGAAATGTTAGAAGTTTCAGATGGATCTATAAATATAGAACACGAAAAAAAATGTGAATATATAAATGATTTATCTAAAAATTTTAAAGTTGTAAGTGAGGTTGGAAGCAAATATGAAAACCAACAAGATAATACTGAGAATTGGAAAAAATGGATAGAAGAAGAAATAAAATCTGGAAGTTGGAAAGTAATTACAGAGGCCCGAGAAAGTGGAAATATTGGAATCTTTGATAGAAACTTTAATATAAAAAATAAAATAGTTGATGAAATTATTGAAACCATAGATCATTCTCATATTATATGGGAGACACCAAAAAAGTCACAACAAGTATGGTTTATTAACAAATTAGGTCAAAACGCTAATTTAGGTAATATATCATATAATGATGTTATTCCTCTTGAATGTTTACGGTTAGGTCTTCGCTCTGATACCTTTCATAATTATTTAAAATGAAATATTATATAATACTTTTTTTAAAAGGAATGGCTATGGGGATAGCGAACGTAATACCTGGAGTCTCAGGAGGAACAATAGCACTTATAACTAATATATATGAAGATTTTATTCAATCCTTAAAGTCCTTTAATATTCATGCATTAAATCTATTTTTAAAAGGAAAAATAAAAGAATTTATATTATATACTGATTTGTATTTTCTACTAACAGTTTTTGGAGGAAGTATAATTAGTGTTTTTAGTATTGCAAAATTATTTAAATTTTTATTAAACAATTATCCTATTCTTATTTGGGCTTTCTTTTTCGGATTAATTGTTGCTTCTATTTACTATGTTGGAAAACGAATTAAAGCATGGAATTTTAAAAATATTTTTATTCTTTTAATTGCAACTATAACTACATTTAGCATATCATTTATTGAACCTGCACAACAAAACGAAAATTTATTTTTTGTTTTCATTTGTGGTATGATTGGTATAGCGGGAATGATGCTTCCTGGATTATCTGGATCATTTATACTAATTCTTCTAGGTAATTACGAGTTATTATTAGTAGATGCAATTATTGAATTAAATTATAAACTTTTAAGTATATTTATTTTAGGTTCTTTGGTTGGTCTTGTTGCATTCTCACATACAATAGCATGGCTATTAAAAAAACATAAAAATGAAATACTTTCTCTTTTAACTGGCTTTATACTAGGATCTTTATTTATTATATGGCCATGGAAAAATATAGAAAATAAGATAATAATAGATGGCACTGAAAAAGTATTATCATACAGCTGGCATATTCCTTCAAATTTAGACTCAGAAACTATTAGTGCTATTATTCTTATGATAATAGGTATACTTGCAGTTTATTTGATAGAAAAAGCAGGTCAAAAAAAATGAAAACATATTGCTTAATAGGTAAGAATCTACAACACTCATTTTCTAAAGATTTTTTCAAAATGAAATTTAAAAATGAAAAAATTGAAAATATAAAATATATCAATATCGAAATAAATGATATTTCTAAACTTCCAGAATTAATTAAAAAAAATAAAATTTCTGGATTAAATATAACCAATCCTTATAAAAAATCTGTCATACCATTTCTAGACAAAATAAATGAATCTGCTAAAAAAATTGGAGCAGTCAATACAATTAAGATGAAAAAAAATAAATTAATAGGATATAATACAGATATAATTGGATTTGAAAAAAGTTTGATAAAAGTAATTGGAGAAAGAAAAAATGCATTAATACTAGGAAATGGTGGAGCATCTAAAGCAGTAAAATATGTTTTAAATAAATTGAGTGTAAATTATTTAATTGTAAATAGAAAATCTAAGTTTGACTATCATAATATTACAAAAGATATATTAAATAAATATAAAATTATAATTAACACAACACCGGTTGGGATGTTTCCGAAAATAGAAGAAAAACCTATATTAAAATACAAACATTTAAATAACTCACACCTTTTATATGATTTAATTTATAATCCAAATGAAACTGAATTTTTAAAGAATGGAAGAATACAAAACTGTAATATAAAAAATGGATTAGAGATGCTTTATATTCAGGCAGAAGCATCATGGGAAATATGGAACTCATAAATATTTAGTAAATTTACAATAATTAATTACAAGTAAATGCAACAAGAAACAAGCGAACTAAAAAATCAACTTGAAAAATTAACTTTAGATGAAATGATTGAGAAAATTAAATCATTTACTAAAACAGAAAATCCATATTACTTTTCTAAAGAATATGAAAAAATTAAAGCTGTCTTTTATAATAAATTAAATGAAAAAATAAATAGACAAGAAAATGACAATAACATACTAGAAACTACAGAAAAAAAATTCAAAAAGTATAGTCAAGAATATAAAAAGATTAAAAAAAATTATAGAAAAATTCTGCAAGAAAATGAAGAAAAGAACCTGAAAACAAAAAAAGGAATTATAGAAGAAATAAAACAATTAACTATTAACAGAGAAATAATTAAAGAAACTTTTGAAAAATTTTATTTTCTTCAAGAAAAATGGAAAAAAACAGGACATGTTCCTTTAATCAATAAGAGTGATATATGGCAATCATACCATCATAATATTGTGCTGTTTTATGATTATATAAAATTAAATAAAGACCTTAGAGATTTAGATTTTAAAAAAAATTTAGAAGAAAAAGAATCAATTTGTATAAGAGCTGAAAAAATTGCTAGAATAAATTCAATCAATAAAATGCATTTAGCATTACAAGAATTACATGAAGAATGGAAAAAAATAGGGCCAGTTGATAAAAATAATAGAGATCAGATATGGCTTAAATTTCAAAAAATAAGCAGGGAAATAAATAAAAAAAGAAATGATTATTTTATAGAATTAAAGAAAATTGAAAAAGTAAAAATAAAGCAGAAAATGAAAATATGCTTAGAGATAGAGAAATTAATTCATAATAACAACAACTCATACAAAGAATGGAAAGAATTAACTAAAAAATGTGAAGATTTAGTAGAAAAATGGAAAGCAATTAAAGGTCTATCTAAAAAGTCAAATTCCTTAGCATGGAAAAAATTAAGTAGCGTCCTAGATATATTTTATAATAAGAAAAAAGACCTATATAAAAAAATGAGGATGGAAGACAATAAAAAAATAGAAAAAAGAAAATTATTGTTAAAAAAAGCAAATGAAATAATTAGTAAAAAAATAAATTCAAAAGAAATCTCAAATAAAATAATAGGTATCCAAAAAGAATGGAAATTAATAGATACTACCTTAAATAAAAAAAGTATAAAATTAAATACCGAATTTAATATATTATGTAATAGTTTCTTCAAAGAGCAAAAAGAAAGAATTAAAAAAATAAAAAAAGAAAATAAAATTATTGAAGTAGAAAAAAAGATTCTTATAGAAAAGCTGATTAAATTTGATATTACTAAAAGTAAAGATGACCTAATATCTAATATAATTAATCAATGGATTGAACTTAGTAAAAAAAAGCGTAATCTAAATAATGAATCTAATCTAGATTTAAAATTTCTCAAAACAGTAGAAGAAAAATACAAACAAACAAAAATGTCAAATAAAGATATACAAAGAAAAGTATATCAAATAAAAATAGATATTTATAGAGGAAATGAAAGATTAATTATATCTGAAAAGCACCTATTAAATGAACAAATTTTAAAAATTAATCAAGAAATAAATCTTTATGAAAATAATATGCAATATCTAGGAAATAATAATAAAACATTATTAATTAAAGAAAATACTTTAAACGAAATAGAAAAAAGAAAACTATTAATTATAGAAATAAAAGAAAAATTAAAATTGATCAAATAAAAAGTAAATGAACTTTGATCTACATGCTGAATTTACGCCTACAGGCGATCAACCAAACGCAATTAAAGAATTAATCTCAGGATTAAATACAGGAGAAAAACATCAAACATTACTTGGTGTTACAGGTTCAGGTAAAACTTTCACAATAGCAAACGTAATAAAAGAATTAAACAGACCTACTTTAGTGCTTAGCCATAACAAAACTCTAGCCGCACAATTATTTAGTGAATTTAAACAATTCTTTCCAAACAATGCTATAGAATATTTTGTTTCATATTATGATTATTATCAACCAGAAGCATACATACCAAGTTCGGGAACATATATTGAAAAAGATCTATCAATAAATGAAGAAATAGAAAAATTTAGATTAAACACAACATCATCGCTATTATCTGGAAGAAAAGATATCATTGTTATTGCATCAGTTAGTTGTATATATGGAATTGGAAATCCAGATGATTTTCATAAAGGTATTATAAATTTAAAAATTGGGGATATAATTAGTAGAGATGATTTGCTGCAAAAACTTGTTCATGCTTTATATTGCCGAACTACAGAAGAATTATTACCTGGTAATTTTAGAGTAAAAGGTGATACAGTTGATATTTCACTAGCATACAATAATTCTGCTTACAGAATTCACTTCCTTGGTAATGAAATTGAAGAAATTGAAACTTTTAATCCGAAAAATGGAAATATAATCAATAGTATTTCTAATATAAGAATAGCTCCTGCAAGTATTTTTCTTGCATCAAAAAATAAAATAAATATAGCAATAGATCAAATACAAGAAGATCTTAAAGAAGAAGTTGATAGTTTTGAAAAAGTTGGGCTGAAATTAGAAGCAAAAAGACTCTTAGAAAGAACAAACCTAGATATAGAAATGATTAAAGAAATTGGGTATTGTTCAGGAATAGAAAATTATTCAAGATATTTTGATGGTAGAGAAAAAGGAACTAGACCTTTTTGTTTACTTGATTACTTTTCTAAAGATTTTATAACTATAATTGATGAAAGTCATGTCACAATACCACAAATAAAAGCAATGTATGGTGGTGATAGATCTAGAAAAGAAACATTAGTAGAGCATGGATTTCGTCTTAATGCAGCATTAGATAATAGACCTCTAAAATTTAGTGAATTTGAAAATCTATGTAATCAAATAATATATTTAAGTGCAACTCCTTCAACATTTGAAATAGAAAAATGCCAAGGAATAATTACAGAACAAGTGATTAGACCTACTGGATTACTAGATCCTAAAATAGAAGTAAGAAGCTCTAAACATCAAATTGATGATTTACAGAATGAGATACAAAAACGTATTACAAACAGTGAACGAGTATTAGTTACTACTCTGACAAAAAGAATGGCAGAAGAGTTTAGTAAATATTTAGTTAGGAGTGGTGTTAAAGCAAGATATATACATTCAGATGTAGATACACTAGAAAGAGTAGAAATTATTCACAAATTAAAGAATGGAGAACTTGATGTTCTTATTGGTGTAAATCTTTTAAGAGAAGGATTAGATTTGCCTGAAGTAAGTTTAGTTGCTATTATAGATGCAGACAAAGAAGGATTTCTGCGTTCAGAAACAGCACTTACACAAACTATTGGAAGAACTGCAAGGAACATAAATGGATTTGTAATTATGTATGCTGATAAGATAACTAAATCTATGAATAATACAATAAAAGAAACAAATAGAAGGAGAAGAAAGCAAGAGCTATATAATAAAAAAAATAATATTACACCAACACCTATATCATCTAAAAAAAATAATGTTTTTACACAGCAATTAAATCCTTATAAAATATCTAATGAAGATTTAATTACTGATCTACAACAATTTAATACAGAAGAAAAATTACAGAAAGAAATAGCATCTACTAAAAGAAAAATGCAAAAAATGGCTAAAGAATTAAATTTTCTAAAAGCAGGTGTTTTACGTGATAAAATAATTGTGTTAGAAAAAAAATTAAATGCAATAAAAAAACGGACTAAATAGTCCGTTTATTTTTTATATTGAAATTTCGAAAAACTACTCGCTTACAATATTTTTGGCTACTGGTCCTTTATCTCCTTCTCCAGCTTCAAATGTTACAGATGCACCTTCTTTTAAAGTTTTGTAACCTTCAGACTGAATTTCTTGAAAATGAGCAAAGTAATCTGTTCCGTCAGAACCTTCTATAAAACCATAACCTTTACTCGAATTAAACCATTTAACTGTTCCTTCCATTTTTTAAATAAATTAATTAATACTAGTGGATAAACCACAAAAACTGGGCAAATATACAAAATAATTAAGAATCGAATCCAGTAACTGATTTTAAAGTGTTTAGTAATAGCATAGAAATAGTCATAGGACCAACACCTCCAGGTACGGGAGTAATATAACTAGACTTATTTTTAATATCATCAAATGAAACATCACCTAAAAGTTTCCATCCGCTTTTAGTATATTTAGATCTGACTCTAGTAATACCAACATCAATTATACATGCGCCTTCTTTAATCATATCAGAAGTAATAAATTCAGCTTTACCCAATGCTACAATTAATATATCTGCTTTCTTTGTAATATTTTTTAAATTAACTGTTCTGCTATGTGTTAAAGTAACAGTACAATTTCCAGGATTAGAATTACGAGACATCAGAATACTCATAGGCATGCCTACAATATGACTTCTTCCAATAACAACACAATGTTTACCAGATGTTGAAATATTATATCTTTTAATTAATTCTAAAATTCCAGCTGGGGTGGCAGGTAAAAATGTTGGAATATTTAATGCCATCTTTCCGATATTTATAGGATGGAATCCATCAACATCTTTTAATGGTGAAATAGCTTCTGTAATTCTAATTGAATTAATATGATCAGGTAATGGCAACTGTACAATTAAACCATCTATTTCTTTATCTCTATTAATTTCATCTACCTTTATTAACAAATCCTTTTCTGATATATTATTATCAAACTGAATTAAAGTAGATTTAAAACCTACGTTTTTACAGGCAGTAACCTTAGCATTTACATAGGTTTGGCTTGCTCCATTATTACCCACCAAAATAGCAGCTAAATGTGGAGTTTTTTTGCCCTTTGAATTTAATTTATTTACAGCTTTAGCTATTTCTAATTGAATTTCTTTTGATATTTTTTTACCATCTAATATAGTCATCGCTTTAAACTCTTGGCATTCCACCTCTATTATTCATCATATTCATCATCTGTTGCATACCTCCACCTTGCATCATTTTCATCATTTTTCCCATTTGAGAAAACTGTTTAATTAATTGATTTACTTCTGAAACATCAGTACCACTACCTATTGCTATTCTTTTCTTTCGACTTCCATTCAAAACTTTTGGATTCTTTCTCTCTTCAAAGGTCATGGAATTGATTATAGCTTCAATAGATTTAAATGAATCATTATCTATATCCATACCTTTAATTGCTTTTCCCATACCAGGTATCATGCCCATTAAATCTTTAATATTGCCCATTTTCTTAATTTGTTGAATTTGCTTTAAAAAATCATCAAAACCAAATTGATTTTTTGCAATCTTTTTTTGAACTTTTCTAGCCTCTTCTTCATCAAATTGTTGTTGAGCACGTTCAACTAATGAAATAACATCCCCCATTCCTAGTATTCTGCTTGCCATTCTTTCTGGATGAAAAACATCTAATCCATCCATCTTTTCAGAAGTTCCAATAAATTTAATTGGCTTATCTACAACAGAACGAATAGTAAGCGCAGCCCCACCTCTTGTATCACCATCTAATTTTGTTAATACTACTCCATCAAAATCTAAACGATCATTAAAAGATTTTGCGGTATTTACTGCATCTTGTCCAGTCATAGAATCTACTACAAAAAGGATTTCATGTGGAGAAGTAGCATTTTTAATTTCAGATATTTCTTTCATCAGCTGTTCATCAATCGCTAGCCTACCAGCGGTATCTATAATTACAACACTATTTCCATTTGTTTTTGCATGTTTAATTGCAGATTCAGCAATTTTAACTGGATTTTTTTCTTCTTTGTTTAAAAAAATATCAGCCTCAACTTGTTTAGATAAAATCTCTAACTGATCAATTGCTGCAGGACGATATACATCACATGCTACTAAAAGTGGTTTTTTATTTTTATTTTTTTTTAGATGTAATGCTAATTTTCCAGTAAAAGTAGTTTTTCCAGAACCTTGTAAACCAGCTACTAAAACAATTGAAGGAGAACCACTTAAATTAACATCTGTTTTTTCACTACCCATAAGTTGAGATAACTCATCCTTCATAATTTTAGTAAGTAATTGCCCAGGTTCTACAGCTGTAAGAACTCTTTGTCCAATTGCTTTTTCCTTAACTTTTTGAGTAAAAGTTTTTGCGGTATTAAAATCAACATCTGCTGATAACAGAGCCTTTCTTATTTCCTTCATAGTTTGGGCAACATTAATTTCTGAAATACTGCCTTGACCTTTAAGAACTTTAAAAGCTTTTTCTAATTTATCTGATAAATTTTCAAACATTTTTTCTTACAAAAATAATTAATTCATTAAATCACAACATCTCCATACAAATCAAAATGATCTGATTTTTTTATTAAAACATTTGCAAAGTCTCCAATTCTAACATAATTGTTCATTGCTTTAACTAAAACCTCATTATCTACATCAGGAGAATCGAACTCTGTGCGACCAATAAAATATTCACCTTCTTTTCTGTCAAATAAAACTTTATATACTTTTCCTACTTTTTTTTCATTAAGTTTATAAGATATTGATGATTGAAGTTCCATAATTTCATTCAATCTTTGTCTTTTTATCTGATCAGAAACATCATCCTTTAAACCGTATGCTAAAGTATCTTCTTCATGTGAATATGAAAAAACACCAAGCCTGTCAAATTGTTTTTCTTGTACCCAATCTTTTAATTCTTTAAACTGTAAATCTGATTCTCCTGGATAACCAACAATTAATGTGGTTCTAATTGTAAGACCAGGAACTTTCTTCCTAAATGAATCTAATAATTTATCAATTAAAATGCGTGAACTACCCCTATTCATTGATTTCAATATTTCATTATTAATATGCTGTAAAGGTATATCGATATAATTACATATTTTATTATTATTTAACATAACATCAAGAACATCTTTTGGAAATCCTGTTGGATAAGCATAGTGTAGACGAATCCATTCAATCCCTTCAACTTTAGAAAGTTCTGATAATAAATCTGCTAATCTTCTTTTTCCATATATATCTAGTCCATAAAAAGTTAAATCTTGAGCTATCAAAATAATTTCCTTAACACCTTTCTTTGCTAAATTTTTTGCTTGAAATACTAAATCATCTATTGACTTAGACAAATGTTTTCCTCTCATTAATGGAATTGCACAAAAAGAACATTTTCTATCACATCCTTCAGATATTTTTAAATAAGCGTAATGATTAGGAGTAGAAATTATTCTATCGCCCAATAATTCATGTTTATAATCTGCACCTAATACTTTTAATAATTTTGGTAAATCAGTTGTACCAAAATATTGATCAACATCTGAAATCTCCTTTCGTAAATCAGGCTTATATCTCTCTGACAAACATCCCGTTACATATAGTTTATCAATAAATCCTTTATTTTTTCTTTGGACTTGATGAAGAATAGTATTAATAGATTCTTCCTTAGCATTATCTATGAATCCGCATGTATTTATCACAACAATATTTGCATTACTATCTTTTTCTTCATGAGTTGCAGAAATTTTATTGGCAGATAATTGGCCCATTAAAACTTCAGAATCATACAAATTCTTTGAACATCCCAAAGTAATAACATTGATTTTATTTTTATTAGATTTCTTTGTACGCATTAACTAAATAAAGAATTAATAAAATTTTTCTTATTAAAGATCTGCAAATCATTTATTCCTTCACCAACTCCTATATATCTGACAGGTATTTGAAACTGATCTGATATACCTATAACAACACCACCTTTTGCTGTTCCATCTAATTTTGTTAATGTAACTGAATCAACTGAGGTTGCTTTAGTAAATTGTAATGCTTGCTCTATAGCATTCTGGCCAGTTGATGCATCTAGTATAAGCATAACTTCATGAGGAGCATCTGGAATAACTTTATTCATAACATTTCTGATTTTCGTTAATTCATTCATTAAATTAATGTTATTGTGTAATCTTCCAGCAGTATCAATAATTACAACATCTGCATTATTTACTTTTGCTGACTGTAATGTATCAAAACACACTGAGGCAGGATCAGAACCCATTTCTTGCTTTACAATATCTACTCCTACCCTTTTAGACCAAACTACTAATTGATCTATTGCAGCTGCTCTAAATGTATCTGCAGCACCCAGCATAACCTTTTTACCTGATTTTTTAAATTTATTTGCCAATTTCCCAATAGTTGTCGTCTTACCAACTCCGTTTACTCCAACAACCATAACAACATATGGCTTATTATTCAGTGTTACTACATCAGTATTATCCTTCATTAATGTTGAAATTTCTTCTTTTAAAAATAAATTCAACTCTGATGTATTTATATATTTATCTCTTGAGACCCTTTGTTCAAGTTTTTGAATTATTTTAATAGAGGTTTCAACTCCAATATCAGAAGTAATTAAAGCTTCTTCTATATCATCAAGTAACGAGTCATCTATTTTATCTTTACCTGTAATGGATCTTGTTATTCTACTAAAAAAATTCTTTTTTGTTTTATATAATCCTTCATTTAATGTTTTTTCCTGAGTTTCAGAATCTAGTGCTTTTTCAGGTTCTGGATCTTGTTCTGGCTCTGGATCTTGTTCTGGCTCTGGATCTTGTTCTGGCTCTGACTCTTGTTCTGGCTCTGACTCTTGTTCTGGCTCTGACTCTTGTTCTGGCTCTGACTCTTGTTCTTGTTCTGGCTCTGGATCTTGTT
>MDSV01235464.1_pt1 | contig 19708 bp, 20 predicted proteins | sample 810851 | NCBI WGS metagenome assembly MDSV01 (sample SAMN05326640, study PRJNA326480) | marine metagenome | isolation source: seawater | place: Atlantic Ocean: North East | collected 2012 | reverse complement strand
TTCATGTATAAATAATATTTACTATGTTGCTTAATTTCAACTGACAATTTACATTATAGACAAATGAACACACTTATTTTGTTAATTATAGGTATTCCATTAATTGAAATATTTTTATTTATTAAAATTGGATCACAAATAGGGGCATTATATACAATTTCCTTAATTTTAATAACCGCTTTTGTTGGGGTTATGTATGCTAGATACGAAGGGTTTAATACGTTGAGGGCAGGAATGTCACAAATAGTAAAAAATGAATTACCTATTTACGAAATTATTTCTGGAGCTGCTTTGGCTTTTGCCGCACTTCTATTAATACTCCCAGGTTTTGCAACTGATTTTATTGGATTATTACTAATATTTCCGCCTACAAGAAAATTATTTTTTATATCTATATCGAAAAAATATCCAAATAAAGAAACAAAAAATAAAAAAAACTTTATTGAGGGAGAATTTGAAGATATTGATGATAAAAAATAAAATATGTCAAAAAAATTTAAAATTCTTTTAGAATATATTAAAGATTTATCTATAGAAACGCCTGATGCAGAAACATTAATTTTTGTAAAAGAAAATATAGGCAATTACCAAATGAATATAGATATAAAATCTAAAGCATTAAAAAATAAAATGATAGAAGTTAGTACGAGACTTACTTTTGAAGATAAAAAGAATAGCGAAAAAAAATCCTATTTTGAAATAATATATGCATCGATTATAAGAGTTGATGATAAAATAGAAAAAAAAGATGAGATTGAAAAAATAGTCTTGTGTGATGTACAAAATGAAATTTATCCCAAATTAGAAAAAATATTTTTAAATTTATTAAAAGACGCAGGATTTCCAGAAATGAAGCTTCAAAAAAAAATTGATTTTGAAAAACTTTATACTGATAGACTTAATTAAAATAATTTTTTTTTAAATTTGAATTTAAAAATTTTTTATGAAGAGCCATCTCTTCTTCATTTGGATTAATTATTTTTTTATAATATATATTATTGTAGTTTGAATTTTTATTATTCATAATTTCATTTTTATTTTGGAAATTTAATGTTGGTTCTTTTTGATCAAGCAAATTTATATATACCTTTGCCAAAAGTTCACAATCAATGAGAGCATTATGTTTTGTTCTCTTGGAGTTATCTATTCTGTATCTTTTACATAATGCATCTAAACTTATGCTAGCACCAGGAAATTTTTCTCTAGCAATATCCAAGGTATCAATAACATACTCCTTGGTTATATTTTTTTTACCAATTAAGGATAATTCATTATTTAAATGAGCAATATCAAATTCTGCATTATGAATAATGATTTTTTTATCTTTTATGAATGTTAAAAATTCTTCAACCACATCTTTGAATTTATCTTGATTTGATAGAAAATCATCAGAATATCCATGTACTTCTTGTGCTTTTGCAGAAACTTTTCTCTCAGGATTAAGATAACAATGAAATATATTTTTTGTTGGTATTAAATCATCTAATTCTATGCACCCTATTTCAACAATTCTATGCCCTTCTTTTACTGACAGGCCAGTCGTTTCTGTATCTAAAACTATTTCTTTCATGTTTTTAATATTTTTTTTTTAATTAACTTTACACTTTTTTTTACTGTTAAACTCTTAAAATCATTTTTAATTATATAGTTAGATTTTTTTTTCTTAAATTCTAAAGGAAGTTGAATATTTCTTAAATTCTTATAAATTGCAGGATTATAGTTTTTTCTTTTTATTAAATTTTTTAATATATCTTTTTGTTTTGCTTCCACAAATATTAAAATATAATTCCTATTATTCAATTTATTTTCCAAAAGAAGTGGAACATCTAAAATTACCATTTTTTTATTTTTATTTTTGTACAGAAAATTATTCATTCTTTTCCGCACTAATGGGTGAACAATTTTAATAATTTTATTTAAATTTTTTTTTTCTTTTAATATTGCTGTTGCAATTTCTTTTTTATTAACCGGAAATGATGAAATGTATTTTGGTAATATTTTTTTAAATTTTTTAAAACAATTTCTATCATTTTTATATATTCTTTTTACTTCCTTATCAGCATCAAAAACAGGACATGCAAATTGTTTGGCAACAAAACTTTTTCCTGATCCAATATTTCCAAGTATACCAATTTTAATCATTGTTTAACAATTCTATTACCTCATCATTGATTTCTGGCATTACTTTGTGCCAAATTGTAAATGCTTGGTGTGCTTGATAAATGAACATCATTTTTCCATTTTCGGTTTTACATCCCAATTCTTTCCCTTTTTTTAAGAAATTTGTTTCGCTCGGGTTATAAATAACATCATAAAAAAATTTATTTTTTTCAATTTCATTATAATTAAGTTCAATTTCTTCATTCTCTTTTAAACCTAGGCTGGTTGCGTTTAATATCATATCAAAATCTGGTGCACCTCCCCATTTTATAATTTCTATATCTGGAAATATTTTTTTAAGATTTTCTGCCTTTTCTTTTGTTCTATTTGAAATAATAATTTTAGATGCTTTCATTTTTTTAAGCGCACATATAATAGATGGAACGACCCCTCCTGCTCCTAAAATAAATACTTTTTTTCCATTAACATCATACTTTAAGTGCCTAATCGCAAGTTCAAAACCACCAATGTCTGTATTATGTCCAATGATTTTATTATTATAAATGTGTATAGTATTTACTGATTGCGTCTCATTTGCTTCTTTAGATAATTGATCAACAAAAGGTATTATAGATTTTTTAAAAGGAACTGTAATGTTTATTCCTTCTAATTTACCAGATTTAATTTTTGAAATTATATCTTTTAGATCATTCTCTTTTAGTAAATATTTCTCATAAAAGGCGTTAATTTTGTGCTTTTTTATCCAGTAATTATGTAATTTTGGTGATAACGAATGTTCTACTGGATTACCTATAACTGCGTATTTTTTCATCTATAATTTTTTAAATATTCTATAATTTTTTTTATTGGCAATCCCATAATTGTATCTACATCTCCAACTATTTTTGAAAACAGGTTTTTTCCTTCTGCTTCTATTTGATAAACGTTATATGCGTATAAAATCTTACTTTCAATTTTAGATAAGTATTCTTTTAATTGATCTTCAGACATATTTTTCATTGTTAAAGTGGCCTTATCAGTGTAATTCCAAATCATAGATCCATTTTTCGAGATACATACAGAACTGATCAAGTGGTGAGTCTTACCATTTAGCTCTTTCAAAATTTTTAATGCCTCTTCTCTATTGCTAGGTTTTGAAATAATTTTATTGTTAATTTCTATTACGCTGTCTGCGCCCAATACAAGTTTGTCAAATTTTTTTTGACTAATTTTATTAGCCTTTAGTTCTGCAAGATTTTTAGATACTATTTCGGGTGAAGCTCCATCACTTAACAAGCTTTCTTTTATTGGTTCCTCATCAATGTTGGATGGCTCAACTAAACATTTAAAACCATTTTTTTCTAAAATATCTTTCCTTACTTTGCTTTTTGAAGCGAGAATAATGTTAACCATTTTTTTTACTTATCTCATGAATTTTAATTATTGAGGCTGCAGTTTCTTCTACAGATTTTCTTGTAACATCGATTATGGGCCAGTTATATTTTTTAAAAGTTTTTTTGGCTTCATTAACTTCTTCAACTATTCTATCTAGATTTGTATAATCAGTGTTATCGTTTTCTTTTAATGAGGTCATTCTATTTTTTCTTAAATCGAATAGTCTCTGGGGATCTGTAGTTAATCCTACAACGCATTTTTTAAATGTGTTCGATTTTATTTTATTTGGTATTGAGTTTTCATTTATTAAAGGTATGTTTGAAGTTTTAAATCCTCTATTTGCTAAATATATTGAGGTTGGTGTTTTACTGGTTCTGCTTACTCCCAATAATATAATGTCGGACTTTTCGATATCATCTGTTAAATTTCCATCATCGTGATTCATTGTAAATTGTATCGCTTCTATTCTTTCGTAATATTCATCGTTAAGAGCATGTTGACCGCTTGGTATATGTGTGGCTTTTTGATTAAGTAATTTAGAGAAATTTAAAATCAAATCCCCTAAAACTCCAAAACAAGGAATTTCTTTTTTTTCTGCCTCTTGTGCTAAAAACTTTGCAAGCTTATTATCTACTATGGTATATAAAATTATAGATTCTTCATCTTTTTTAGCTATTTGTAATATCTTTAGAATTTGATTTTCTGTTCTTGTAAAAGAGAACTGATGTAGTTCATAATTAAAGTTACTAAATTGGGCTTTAAGTGCCATAAAAATTCTATCTATAGTTTCACCCGTAGAGTCAGAAATCAGATAAATTTGATGTGTAAGGGCCATGTATAACTTGTTTATAACTTATTAATAAATTAACTAAATAAATAAGAAATCCGAAATTTGTTTTTTTTAGTAAAAAAACACGATTTAATTAACAAAATTAAACATGTTTATAAAAAAAAGCCAAATATGTGCATAAATAATGGAATTTTTAAAAAGTCATATTTATTAGTATTTAATTAAAATGTATTTTGTTAATAAAAAGTTAATAAAGTGTGTAAATTTAGTAATTTACTTTATTCACAGAACATAACACTAATACTATAAAGTTATAATTATTATTTATATGAGTCCAATTAAAGAATGTATTTTAAATAAAAAGACAAAAACAAAACCTATGTGGTTGATGAGACAAGCAGGAAGGTATTTACCTGAATTTAGGGAAATTAGAAAAGTTAATCCAAATTTTATTAATTTATGTCTTAATGAAAATTTATCTACCGAGATAACTTTACAACCCATTGAAAGATTTCAATTTGATGCAGCTATAATTTTTTCAGATATATTAATGTTACCATATGGATTGGGCCAAAAAGTAGAATTTAAAAAAAATATAGGACCCATCCTTAGTAACTTTAATCTGAAGGATTTATTAAAGACTCAAGAAAATGATTTTAATAAAAAGTTACTACCAATTTATAATGCAATAAAAAAAGTTTCAAAAAGTCAAATTATAAATGGAAAAGATGTAATAGGTTTTGTAGGAGCTCCCTGGACATTATTGGTTTATATGCTGAACAAAGAATCTCCAAAAAAAAATTTTAACAATGACTATTTAAAAGACGATTATTTAATTAATGAACTTTTAAAGTTAATAGATAAATTTTTAAAAATTCATATAAAAAACCAAGTTGATAATGGTGCAACCATCATTCAAATTTTTGATAGTTGGGCAGGCTTAGTAGATAAAAACAGCTTATCGAAATACATATATACACCAACTATCAGTTTAGTAAATTTTACAAAATCCTTAGGAGTGCCAGTAATATGTTTTCCAAGAAATATAGATGATTATAAAGAATACGTAAAAATAGTTAAACCTGACGTAATCAACATAGATTATATAACAGATCCAAAAAAAATAATTAATGAGATAGACATTCCAATTCAAGGAGGAATGGATCCAACCATACTTTTATCAGATAAAGAAAATATCAAAAAAGAAGCATTATTATATTTAAATATATTTAAAGATCATCCTTACATATTTAATTTAGGACATGGTGTCTTGCCAAAAACTGAACCATCAAATGTTGAATTTTTAACCAAATTAGTAAAAGATTTTTCATGAGAAAAGCCGTAGTGTTATTCAATCTAGGGGGTCCAGATAATTTAAACAACGTAGAAGAATTTTTATTTAATTTATTTTATGACCCTGCAATAATTAATTTACCTACCATAATAAGATACCCTATTGCTAAAATAATTTCGAAAAAAAGAGCACCAATAGCTAAAAAAATTTACGAAGAAATAGGAGGAGGTTCTCCAATTTTAAAACTAACCCAAGATCAAGCATTGGAATTAGAAAAGTCACTTAATAATAATCAAAAAAAAATTAATTATAAAACATTTATTGCAATGAGATGCTGGAATCCTAGAGCAAAAGAAACAATACAAGAAGTTATAAAATTTAATCCCGAGGAAGTAATTTTGTTACCACTTTATCCTCAATTTTCTTATTCAACCACGGGTTCTTCAATAAAAGAATGGAAGGAAATCAGTAAAAAAATAAATTACAATACCCTTACAAGCACAATTTGTTGTTATCCAACAGATGAAAGTTTTATAAATGCCCACTTAGACGAAATTAATAAAAAGATAAATAAAAATGAAAATGAAAAAGTTATTTTCTCAGCACACGGATTACCTGAAAAAAATATAAAAAATGGTGATCCTTATCAATGGCAAGTAGAACAAACGGTAGACAAAATAATTAGTAAAATAAATTCAAATATAGACTATATACTTAGCTATCAGAGCAGAGTGGGACCATTAAAATGGATAGGTCCATCTACAGATGAAGTGATATTAGAAAATTCTAAGCTGGGAAAAAATATTATATTGGTGCCAGTAGCATTTGTTTCTGAGCATTCCGAAACACTCGTTGAGCTTGATATTGAGTATAAAAAATTAGCGATGGAAAATGGATGTAAAAGCTATTCGAGAGTTCCTGCTTTAGGAATAAACAAAAATTATATTAGTAGCTTATCTAATTTAATAATTAATAAAGAAAATTATAAGTACAAACAAGGCCTGTATTCTCCAAGAAAACAATGTCCATCTAATTTTAAAAAATGCCCATGTTTAAATTGAAATTAAAATGAATATATATTTATTATTTAAATCTTTACATCTAATTGCAGTGATATCTTGGATGGCAGGGCTTCTTTATTTGCCAAGAATTTTTGTCTATCATGTTGAAAATGAAAAAAAAAATGAAACACTAGAAGTTTTTAAGGTAATGGAAAAAAAATTATATTATTATATTATGTTTCCTGCCATGGTGTTGACCTGGATTTTTGGAATATTGTTAATATATGTTGTTGGACTTCCAAGCCTAGGATTTCTTTGGCTGCAGGTAAAGATGGTGCTTGTGGCTGTTTTGACAATCTATCACTTTTATTTAGGCAAGTGTTTAATAGATTTTAAAGATGGAAAAAATCAAAAATCATCAAAGTTTTTCCGGATTATTAACGAAATACCCACATTATTGTTAATATTAATAGTTTTTATTGTGATTTTTAAGCCAATCTAGGGTTGAAATTATTAATAGGGTATATATATTAATAATATCTAACAAATAAAACTCCCAAAATGAATATTCAAGAATTAAAAAAAAAAAGTTCAGAGAATTTAATTGCTGAAGCTGAAAAGTTAGGCATTGAAAATGCTAGCACTTTAAGAAGACAAGAAATCTATTTTGCAATTTTAAAAAAACTTGCTGAAAAAGGTGAAGAAATTACAGGTGGTGGAGTATTACAGTTATTGCAGGATGGATTTGGTTTTTTAAGAGCGATGGAGTCAAATTATTTGCCGGGAGCAGATGATATTTATGTTAGCCCAAGTCAAATTAGAAGATTTGGACTAAGAACTGGTGATACAGTAGAAGGACCGATAAGATCTCCAAAAGAAGGAGAAAGATATTTTGCTTTACTTCAAGTGAACAAAATTAACTTTGAAGATCCAGATAAGTTTAAGCATAAAATAGCATTTGATAATTTAACCCCACTTTATCCAAATTCACAATTAATAATGGAAGTTGAAAGTACTAAAGTAGAAAAAAAACCTGATTTAACTCCTAGATTAATTGATTTGGTAAGTCCAATAGGAAAAGGACAGCGATCATTAATTATATCCCCGCCTAAGGCTGGTAAGACAATGATACTCCAGAGCATAGCAAATTCAATAACTGCAAACCATCCAGAATGTTATCTAATGGTATTATTAATTGATGAAAGGCCAGAAGAAGTTACTGATATGCAAAGAACCGTTAAAGGTGAAGTAATAAGCTCTACATTTGATGAGCCAGCGCAAAGACACGTAGCCGTTGCTGAAATGGTTATAGAAAAAGCAAAAAGAATGACTGAGCATAAAAAAGATGTTGTCATCTTGTTAGATTCTATTACGAGATTAGGAAGAGCTTATAATGCAGTGGTTCCAAGTTCAGGTAAGGTTTTAACTGGTGGTGTTGATGCAAATGCGCTTCAAAGACCAAAAAGATTTTTTGGTGCAGCAAGAAACATAGAAGAAGGTGGTTCTTTAACAATTATTGCTACTGCTTTAATAGATACGGGAAGTAGAATGGATGAAGTAATTTTTGAGGAATTTAAAGGAACTGGAAATAGCGAAACAATACTAGATAGAAAAATATCAGAAAAAAGAATCTTCCCAGCAATGGACATAACAAAATCAGGTACAAGACGTGAAGAACTTTTATTTGATAAGGCCGATCTTCAAAAAATGAACGTTCTTAGAAGAATTATTGCTCCAATGGGGCCTATGGATGCAATAGATTTTTTAAACTCAAAACTTAAAAATACCAAGAATAATGCTGAGTTTTTTAACTCAATGAACAAACCTGCTTAAATAAATATCTTTTTGTATTAAATTTATTATTGTTCTTTAAATTCATATTATGAATATAAGAGAAAAAATATCCCAATTACAAAATCATTTAAATGCTAAAAATTTTAAATTTGTAATAGAAGAGTGTAATAAATTAATTAAAAAAAATCCGTACAATTCATATTTTTATAATTTATGTGGCTTGGCATTACAGGGTAGTAATAACATAATTGCATCAATTGAATATTTTAAAAAATCAATAGACCTAGATAAAAATAACATTGCAGCAAAGAATAATATATCAACTTCTTATAAAGCAATTGGCAAATATGACTTGTCAGAAAACTATCTCAAAGATGCATTGAAAATAAGTCCAAATTATATTCAAGCTCTAAATAATTATGCAAATCTAAATACAAATATAAATAATTATAAATCAGCAATTCAACTTTTGGAAAAAGCAAAAAAAATAGAACCTAATAATGTGATAATTTTATATAATTTAGCCGATACATATAAAGCAATGGGAAATTTTTCAAAATCTAAAGAAATTTTTGAATTCATTATAGATAAGTTTGATTTTCATACACCTTCTCATCTAAGCCTCAGCTCTATTTACAAATATGACACTGATTCATTACATTTAAAAGAAATGTTATCAAAACTTAAATCAAATAATATAACAACACAAAATCGCATAGATTTATCTTTTGCAATTGGTAAAGCCTACGAAGATATTGGAGATTTTAAAAAGTCTTTTTATTATTATGAACAAGGAAATAAGCTAAATAAAGAAAAAATAAATTATAAAATTAAAAATGATGAGAAATTGATAAATAGCATAATAGATTCATTCAAAGATTATAATTTTGATAAACAATTAAAAAATTCAAATAAAATAAATCCAATTTTTGTATGTGGCATGCCTAGATCAGGCACAACTTTAGTAGAACAAATAATATCTTCCCACGATGAAGTTAGCGGTGAAGGAGAATTAAGTTATTTGCAAAATTTAGTAATTCAAAATTTTATTGAAAATAATTCTTTTAAAATTAAAAAAATTAAAGATCTGGTAGATAGTAATAATACAAAAATAACGGATGAATATTTTAATATGGTTAAATTTCATAAATTATTAAAAAATAATTTCACAGATAAAGCTCCACAAAATTTTAGATGGTTAGGAGTAATACGAATTTTTTTTCCAAACAGTAAAGTTATTCTGTGTTCAAGAAATTCAAAAGACATATGTCTTTCTTTATTTAAAAATTATTTTCCTGCATCTGAAATGAATTGGGCATACGACCAGGAAGATATTGGAAATTATTTTAATTTATATAATAAATTGATTAATTTTTGGAAATCTAAATTTCCAGATTTTATTTATGAAGCAAATTATGAGAAAATAATTAATAATCCCGATGTCGAAATAAAAAAACTGATTAAATTTTGCGATCTACACTGGGATGACAAATGTTTAAATTTTCATAAAAATAAATCAACCCCAATAAAAACAGCAAGTGTTGTACAAGCCAGAAATCCTTTATATAAAAATTCGATAAATTTAAATGAAAATTATTCTGTTTATTTAAAAAAACTTTTTTCAATAATTAATTGATATAAATATCAGTGTTTTCAAATTTTTTTATTTTATTTGAAATTATTTTATTATAGGCTTTTTCCAAGTTTAGAGTAAACAATTGAGTATTAAAAAGATTTTTATTAGCCTTGTTTATTTTTATCTTTTTTTTAAGATTGTTTACCAATTTTTTATTTTTCCCAAGATTTATTGCCATTTCTAAATATTCTTTATCATTTTTTGCAATAAGTTCTTTTAAGTCTAATGAGCTCAATAAACTTGCTGCAACATTACTGGCGAATGTTCTTCCAATTTTTGTTAACAAAGGAACCTCAGCCCACAAGCAAGCACTCCCCGTAGAATGTGCTGAAAAAGGAAATGTATCTAAGAAAAGATCAATAAATTTATGCTTACACAGATAATCTTCATATTTTTCAGATCTATCAGTAAATATAATTCTTTTTTTTTTTATCCCAAGTTTTTCAGATTCATTCCAAATGTTATTTCGTGTTTCAGGTTCCGCACTATTTAACCATAAAACACTATTTTCAACATTTTTTAAAATATTCATCCACAGTTTAAAAATAGAGGGAGTGATTTTGTAATGTTTATTGAAGCATCCATACACCATAGAATTTTTTGGAATACCCAATAGGTTTTCATTTGTAGAGGAGGAGATTTTTTGTTTAGAATTATTTACCATAAATGAATCTGGCATATAAATTATTTTTTCACTAAAAAATTTTCTATACATATCTGGTATAGTTATTTGATCTGCTATGAGATAATCCATATTTGATAATCCAGTAGTTCCAGCATAACCTAGATAACTGATCTGTATTGGAGCACATCTATCTTTAAATATTTCAAATCTATTTCCATTGGTGTAACCCATTAAGTCTACTGCTATTTGGATATTAAGATCTTTCGTAGTTTTTAAAATTTCATTTTTTGATAAAGTTGAAATATCAATAAATTTATCAAATGAATCCTTTATTTTTTCTAGCTTATTATCTTGCCGATGGCCGAAATAGAAACCATATAAATTAAATTTTTTTTTATCATGCATTTCAATCATTTCACTTATTTGATTTGATACAGCATGTTCACAGAAGTTCGCTGAAAAATATCCTATATTAATTTTACTATCTTTATTTTCTAATAAAGGTAAATTATTTTTTTTTAAATCCTGGTTAAAAACAGCGGCAGTTTTTTTTTGAATATTTGGAGAGTCATATATCGACAAGGTTAACCAAGGCGTAATTACTTTTTTTTCTAAATTAATGTCCTTTTCAATTTCCTCATAATTTTTATAATAATCTTTCCAATCACATAAACTATTGCATACTGAAAAATAAGCGCCTTTTAAATATTCTGATTCCTTATTAAGCTCTAATAACCTACTTAAGTATTTTTTGGCATTATTGAATTTTTTTAACTCTCTGTAAGTAATACCTATAGCATAAATAGCATCTAAATATTTATCATCAATCCTTAAGGATTTTTCAAAAAAAACTATAGCATCATTTTTTTTACCAAGCTTATTTAATACAAATCCAATATTATAATAACAAGGTGCATAACCATCATTTAATTTTTTAGCAAATGTAAAATTTTCTAATGCTAAATGATATTCTTTTGTGATTAGACATAATCTTCCTAGATTGAAGAAAGCTTTAAAATTTTTCGAATTTATTTCTATTGATTTTTTATAGTTCTCTTTTGCTAAATCATATTTTTTTTCACTCATGTATGAATTTGCAATATTGTAATAAGCATCGTAATTATCATTTTTCAATTTAATAGCCTTCAACCAACTTTCTCTAGCCTCTTCAGATAAATTTAATGATTGAAGTATAATTCCTTTAAAATTATAGTTTTCAGAAGATCCAGGGTTAGCTTTGATTATACTTTCTAAGTGAATTAGGGCTTCTTTATAATTTTTTTTATTAAACTCGTACAAAACTTTATTTATATTATCCATAAGATTTAACTATATCTTTTAGCAAATTTGATTTAAAAAAATATATATTATAAATTTTTTCTAGTTATACTTCAGTTATGACAATATTTGCCTTATCATCAGGACCTGGTTTATCAGGTCTGGCTGTAATTAGAATTTCAGGCCCAGAAAGCTCAAAAGTAATTAAATGCCTTACTAATGGCAAATTTCCTACACCTAGACTTGCCACCTTAAAAAAAATCAATAAATTCAACACTAAAGAGCTAATAGATGAGGGTATAGTTTTGTGGTTTCCTGGACCAAACAGCTACACAGGCGAAGATATGGCCGAATTTCATATCCATGGGAGCCCATCTGTAATTACTATACTTCAAAATTCAATTTCAAAAATAAAAAACTGTAGATTAGCTGAGCCAGGTGAATTTACAAAAATTGCATTCATGAATGATAAAATAAATCTATTAAAGGCTGAGAGCATCGGTGATTTAATTGCATCTGAAACAGAAATTCAAAGACAACAAGCAATTAATATTATGTCAGGCAAAAATTCTAAGAAATATAATGATTGGAGAGAAAACTTGCTTAAAATTTTATCCAAAGTAGAAGCAAAGATTGATTTTCCCGATGAAGATTTGCCAAAAGATGTATTAAATAATATCAAAATAAATTCAGACCAAGTAAAAATGGAAATTACAAAAGTTTTAGATGATCAAAAAGTAGGAGAGAGAATAAGAGAGGGATTTAAAATTGCAATAGTTGGTCCTACTAATGCTGGAAAATCTTCTTTACTAAATTATTTATCTAGAAGAGATGCTGCTATGGTTTCAGAAATTGCTGGAACTACAAGAGATGTAATAGAAACACACTTAAATATTGATGGCTATCCTGTAATTCTTTCTGACACTGCTGGCATAAGAAATTCTAGAGATGAGATTGAGAAAAGAGGGGTGAGATTAGCTCTAAAAAAAGCTGAAAATGCAGATTTAAATATATTGGTTATAGAGCCAAATATCGTTGATTTTACTGATGTTTTGAAAGATTTAGTCATTAGTGACAAGACTATAATTGTGGTAAACAAATCAGACTTAGGTATTGATAAAATATCTACTGATATAAAAAAACATAATCCAATATTTATTTCAATTAAAGAAGAAAAAAATATAGATAGTTTAATATTAGGCATTAAAAAAAAATTAAAAAATCAATTTATTAAATCTGATGACATTTTAATAACTCGGGAAAGACATAGACAACATTTAGAGCAGTGCGTATTACATCTAAAAAATTTTAGTAATAAAAACAAATTAGAAGACTTCGATAAAGCGGCAGAAGATTTACGATTAGCAACCAGACACCTAGGAATGATTGTTGGAAAAGTTGATGTTGAAGAGATTTTAGGCAGTATTTTCAACGATTTTTGTATAGGCAAATAATCTATATTTTATAGGCTTTTATTGTTATTTTAGAGCATATTTTGTTGAAAAACGTAGCTTTTTTGATGCTTTTCAGTCTCGACTTGTAAATATTCCATACACATATAAATTTACCAGATGCGAAATGATATTTTTTTTGACGTTGTAGTAATTGGTGGTGGACATGCTGGATGCGAAGCAGCAGCAGCATCAGCAAGGCTAGGAGTTAACACGGCGCTATTTACAAACAGCATAGATACAATAGGAGAGATGTCTTGTAATCCTGCAATAGGTGGATTGGGTAAAGGTCATTTGGTAAGAGAAATTGATGCATTAGATGGAGTAATGGCTGATGTTGCTGATAAATCAGGCATTCAATTTAGGTTATTAAATAGAAGTAGAGGTCCAGCAGTAAGAGGACCAAGAACTCAAAGTGATAGATCACTATATAAGAAATATATGAAGGAAAAACTTGTAAACTATTGTAATTTAAGCGTTTTTTCTGATTCTGTAATTGAGTTTAAATTTAATAAAAACTCAATAAAAGGATTTATAACGCAATCCGGAAAAAATGTACGAACTTCAAAGATAATATTAACTACCGGAACTTTTTTAAATGGTTTGATACACATTGGTGAAAAACAAACCCCAGCAGGAAGATATAATGAAAAGCCAACAACTGGATTAAGTGATCAATTACAAAAATACAATTTTAAAATTGGAAGATTGAAAACAGGAACTCCACCGAGATTAGATTCTCGTACAATTAATTTTGATAATTTAGAGGAACAGTTCGCTGATGAAGATCCTTATTTTTTTTCCTTCTTAACCAATAAAATTTTAAACAAACAAGTATCATGTCGTATGACCTATACTAATTATGAAGTACATAAGATTATTAAAAAAAATATAAATAAGAGTGCTATGTATTCCGGATCTATTAAAGGCGTAGGACCTAGGTACTGTCCATCAATAGAAGATAAAGTGGTAAAATTCTCAGATAAGGAAAGACATCAAATATTTTTGGAGCCAGAGGGATTGAATGATTTCACTATCTATCCAAACGGCATTTCTACTTCATTACCAGAAGATGTGCAACAAGAAATATGCAGTAAAATCAATGGTTTAGAGGATGTTAAAATAATTAGGCCCGGATACGCAATAGAATACGATTACGTAGACCCTAGAGAGCTATTTTTAACTCTTGAAACTAAAAAAATAGAGAATTTGTACCTTGCAGGTCAAATTAATGGCACAACTGGATACGAAGAAGCTGCTGCCCAAGGACTTATTGCTGGAATAAATGCGGCACTTTCAGTAAAAAATTTAGAGCCATTTATATTAGATAGATCCCAGGCATACATTGGAGTTATGATAGATGACTTAGTAACCAAAGGAGTTGCCGAACCATATCGAATGTTTACGTCTAGGGCAGAATATAGACTAACCTTAAGAGCTGATAATGCTGATTTAAGATTGACCAGCAGGGGAATGAATATAGGTCTAGTATCTGATGAACGATCAAGAGTATTTAATGATAAGTTAAGAAAAATTAATGATATTTCAGGTAAAATGAAAAAATTGTCAATTACACCATCTAAAATATCAAAATATGGAGTAAATATTGCTAAAGATGGCATTTTAAGATCAGCTGACCAAATATTGAGTCAAAAAGGAGTTGATATGAATAAAATAAGGGAGATTTGGCCTAAAATTGACTATATTTCTAAGGAAATTGACGAGCAGCTTGAAATAAATGCCCACTATAGGGGCTATTTAAAGAAGCAAAAAGCTGATATTTTGGCATTTAAGAGAGATGAAAATCTATCTATTCCATATAATATTGATTATGACTCTCTCAGCGGCCTTTCAAATGAGGTAAAATCAAAATTTAAGCAAATTATGCCAAAAACTATGGGTCAAGCCTTGAGAATTGATGGAATAACCCCAGCCGCAGTATATATTTTGTTGTCTCACGTCAAAAGAAAGTCTATTAAGAAGATAGCTTGATTGATTCGAACATTTTAGAATATTCAAAATTAGAGCCTCTAATTGTTTCACGTGAAACATTTTCAGAGCTAGAGGAGTTTCGTACCTTAATTATAAACAAAAATAAGGAAATTAACCTTATTAGCTCAAATTCTGAGCCTAATTCAAGAGAAAGACATATAATTGATAGTGCGCAAATAATTGATTTTATTGATAAAAATGATAGATTATGCACAGATATAGGATCAGGATCGGGATTACCAGGAATTGTTTTGGCAATTATTATGAAACACAGAAATTCAAAAATGGAATTCCATTTATATGAAAAGAGTTTTCATAAAAGCAATTTTTTAAAAGAGGTATCAAAAAAATTTAATTTAAAAACAAAAATCTTTCAAAAAGATATATTTAAAGAAAAAAATATTGAGACAGATATAATTGTTTCAAGGGCCTTTAAACCAGTCCCAGTAATTTTAGAACTTGTAAACAGTAATTTCAAAAAATTCAAAAATATAATTTTATTCTTGGGGAAAAACGGAAAAGAAATTCTAACAGATACTTCAAGAGAATGGAATTTTGAGTATAAAGAAAAGAAAAGTTTAACAAACACAGATTCAATTTTAATTAAAATTGAAAATTTAAAAAAAAAATATGAATGAAAAAATAATTTCCGTTATTAATCAAAAGGGGGGAGTGGGAAAAACTACAACTGTTATAAATCTCGCAGCAGGACTTTCCCTAAGAGGAAAAAAAGTTTTAGTTATAGACCTTGATCCGCAAGGCAACGCTACTACTGGTCTCGGATTATCTAATGTTGAAAATAAAGACCAAACAATTTATAGCGTTCTTAACGGAACAAAGAAGATTACTGACGTTATTCAAAAAACACAGTTTGAAAACTTGGATTTGATTAGCTCAAACGTTGATTTGTCCGGTTTAGAGGTTGAAACAGCTGGCGATGGCAGAAGAGCATTCATTTTAAAGGACCAATTAGTGGCGTATTTAAACGATTCTGGGGCCTTATACAGTTATATACTAATTGATTGTCCACCTTCGCTAAGTTTATTAACAATTATGGCCCTGGTAGCATCTAACTCTTTATTAGTGCCTCTTCAAACTGAATTTTTTGCTTTGGAAGGACTTACACAGCTTATGAAAACAATAGATAGAATAAAAAGCAATTTAAATCCAGATTTAAAGATTAAAGGAATACTTTTAACCATGTTCGATAAAAGAAATAAACTTTCTAGCGAAGTAGAAAAAGAGGCCAGAGATTATTTCAAAGAAAAAGTTTACCAAACAGTTGTGCCGCGCAATGTTAGATTATCTGAGGCCCCATCTCATGGAATTCCAGTTTTAATTTATGATAAAAATTGTCTAGGAAGCAAATCATATTTTAATCTTACTGATGAAATTATTAATCAAGAAAAAATTATGGAGAGTGCAGCATGATGAATCCATTTAAAACTAAAAGAGGACTTGGAAGAGGACTTTCATCATTAATTGGCGATACAGAAGTAACATTATCTAAAAATAAAGTATCTATTAGCTCTCTCTTAAAAAATAAATTTCAGCCAAGAAGAAACTTTAGTAAAGAAAGCTTAGAAGAACTATCAAACTCGATTAGAGAGAGGGGCATAATACAGCCAATCGTTGTAAGAAAGTCTAAAGATGAAAATGGTAAATATGAAATCATAGCTGGAGAAAGGAGATGGCTTGCCGCACAAAACGCAGGACTTCACGAAGTTCCAATTGTAGAAGTAGAGGCTGATGATTTAAAATCATTAGAATTTGCAATTGTAGAAAATGTTCAAAGGAATGATTTAAATTCTATAGAGGAGGCAATGGGTTATCAAAAACTTATTGATGAATTTAATTATGATCATGAAAAAGTTGCTAAATTTATAGGAAAGAGCAGGACATATATAACTAATTGTTTGAGATTGTTGAGTTTGCCAAAAGATGTAATTTTATTAATAGAGCAGGGCAAATTATCCCAGGGACATGCAAAAATTTTAGTTGGTTTAGAAAATGCATATTTTCTATCAAAAAAAATAATCAATAAAAACCTTTCCGTGAGACAATCTGAAAGCCTAGTTAGAAGTTTAAAAAATGTAAAAAGATTCAAGTCTTTTCAAAAGGATGCAAATATAGATAGTTTAGAAAAGGGGCTTAAGGAAAAAACTGGCATTAATGTTTTTATTAGAAATAAAAAAAATAATGCTGGGCAAGTTACTTTTGAATATAAAGACCTTGATCAATTAAACAGATTAATAATGGTTATTAAAGCTAACTATTAAGCCTTTTCGAAGTATTTAATAAAAAATCTGAAATAATATTTAGAGAATTATCTGAATTTTTTTTAACTAGAATTTCAATATTACTGATCTTATATATTAAATTTTCTGCATCCGATCTCGACCAATTTAGTATTTGATTTTTTACTGTATTTTTATCTTTCCAAAATATGGGTGGTCTGAATGATGATATTATTTGGTCTATACTTCCACCTATTTCCATATTTTTTTTCAGTTTCAACAATCTTTTTGTTTTTAAGAGCAAACTTCTAATTATTAAAATACAATCTTCCGAAGAGAAATTATTCTCATTAAGAATTTTAATTGTCTTTTTTGAATTTTTTGACAAACAACAGTCAACTAGTTCAGTTACACTGTAATTCTCAGCAAGATTAGTCAATTTGATTAAATCTTCCATAAATATTTTTTTTTTATTATTGGAAAAAATTGAAATTTTATCTAGTTCGTTAATCAGGTTTTTTCTATCCCCTCTACTACGATCTACTAAAATATTCACCATTTCTTGTGAAATTTGAATGTTTTTAGTCTTAAAAAAATTATTAGCAATCAAACTAAGAGTTTCAAAATTATCTTCATAAAAAGGTATACAAATAGCATTATCTTTTTTTTCAAAAAAGCTTCTAAGCTTAGATTTTTTATCCAAAGCTCCAGAATTAATTATTAACTTTATATCATCTATTTTGAAGTTAATTAATTTTTCAATTAGTTTATTAATTTTATCAGTGGCCCTATATATTATAATTATTTTCTCTTTTTCAAAAAATGATTTATTCATTAAGCTCTCCAAGAAACTATCTAAATTTGATAAGATTTCATTTTCGTCTAAACGTTCAACAGTTCCATCAAAATTTTTTACAAAATACTCTTTAATTACTTGGTTTTTAAAGCCTTCATTTTCGCCATATAACAAAAAAAATAAGGTATCTTGACCTTTTAATTTTTGTAATTCGTACGTCTTGATTATCATTGATTTATAGAGATTGGAGATAAATGGTTATATTTTCTGAAATTTTTATAACTAGATTATTTTTTATAGTTTCTTCGTATTTTTTTAATTCAAACTTACTACTTAAATTATTGTAATTATGATCAGCTTTGAAAATTTTTGAACTAACTAATTGTTCATTTTCAAAAATTTTAACTTTACATAAAATTTCAAGTCTAAAAGTTTTAGGATTTCCTTTGGTGTCTTTAGATGAAACAATATTGATATAATTACTTTCAATTTCTAAGTTATAAACTTTTTCTTTAAAGTTTTCTTTATCTACGTTTAAACTTTGTAATATCTGTCTATTTATGTTTTGATTTCCAAATGTTTTAATTTCATTAATGGAATATTTTATTTCTTTACCCGAATGAATGGGCTGATATCCGCAGCCTATCGTCAAGAACAAAAGAAGTATCAATAATTTATTTTTAATTCTCATTTATTTAATTAAAAAATTAATTAACCTATTTTTTACAAAGAAACTTTTATTTATAGTTTTATTTATAAGTATTGCCTTAGTATTTTCATTATTTTTAATTTCTGCAATAAGTTTTTTTTGTTCAATATCTTTTTTTGATTTAATTATACCTCTTTTTTTACCATTTATTTGAATAACTATATTAACTTCTTCACTTTCTATAACCTTTATGTCTACCTCAGGCCATTTTTGCGATATTTCCAAACCAATGTCCTCTAAGCATTCAGAAGCAAAATGTGGGATTATAGGTGAAATTAAAGACAAAATTTTTTTATAATCTTCCATTAATATACTTATGTTTGCTTCATTCATTTTTTGATTTAAGTAATTATATGTTTCGTACATATTGGCTATTATTACATTGTAATTAAATCTTTCTAGGTTGATATTTACTTTATTTATCGTTTGATTAGTAAACTTTGTAATTTCATCAGTTTTACCATTATTGTTTTTATCCGATATTTTTAATTTTATTTTTTCATGAAGAAGCCAAAGTTTTTGGATGAATTTATATGATGCCATCATTCCTTGTTCAGACCATTGTACATCTTTTTCTGGAGGACTATCTGACAGAATAAATAATCTTACT
>MDSV01197250.1_pt1 | contig 19709 bp, 17 predicted proteins | sample 810851 | NCBI WGS metagenome assembly MDSV01 (sample SAMN05326640, study PRJNA326480) | marine metagenome | isolation source: seawater | place: Atlantic Ocean: North East | collected 2012 | reverse complement strand
TCAGTATCTTGACCATAATCTTTAAGTGTCTTACTAACACTTTGTAAAGATTTTTCAAAGTCGCTATTGGATATGCCTTGAGCGGCTGTAGAAACAGCAGTTTTTAAAACTTCAAAAGAAGACGAGATGGTGTTACCACTGCCAGATATTCCTTCAAGATAACTTTTAAGAGCAACGTTGCTGGCGGCTGTAGCTGATTTAAATTGGTCTAATCCAAAATTTAATAATTTAAATCTCTCTCGTAGTAGATCTACTTCTTTATTAATGTTTAAGAAACTTTGAAGTAGCTTCTGAGCATCTTGTGGAGAAGCACGTTTAATAACACCTGCGAGCTGTTCTCCTATATCGCCTGTCGAGAGAAGTCCATCAACAAGTTTATTAATAGCTCCCTTGGATTGACCTCTAACACCACGAAGTTCTTGTTCTAAATCTGTCTTTCTTTCTGCTAAACGCTCTTTATTGACAGAATCCGCTCTTTTGTCTAGTATGTCCTGTGAAACTCCCAAGTCTGGGTCTGCTAAATTGCTATCTATTTCACTAGCCCTTTTAAGCATCTTGTCAATATTATCTAAATCCTTTTCTAAAATTTTAAACTGACCAGCACCACCGCGAATAACAGCTGTAGTAAATGCCTGATTAATAAATTTCTGAGACTCAGTAATAATCTTTGATTGGTTTTGATAGAAACCTTGAAGATCAGTTATATATGTCGAGAGGGAACTGGCATTTGGCAAGTTGCTAACGCTCTCTTTAAGTTTAGCAATAATAGCATCAGTATCTCCAGTTAAATTTTCAGGATCTGCAAAAAATTCTCTTATTTTATTTGATCGAAGATTATTTGCATCCATATTCGCCTGTGCGTTCAATCTTTTTTGTTCCGTCACGAACGCAGGCGCTGGTGGAGCAATAGCAAAGGGAGGTACAAAGGTGTCAATTGAATCTACATTTTTCTTTTGTTGTTCTTTACTAACAAGTGGAGTAAGTGAATTAATATTCCTTGTTAATTCTCGTTCCATTACTTTTGATCGACCGCCAGATCTGCCAAGTAATCTATCACTTGCACCAGCAAAATCACCACTACGTTGAGCGTCTGCGAACATAGCTTCTGCTCTTTGTGAAACTTCGTGTAATGATTCATCAAGATCGTTTGATGCTATTTTAAGCCTAGCAAATGATTTAACTTGCTCTGCTGTTTGCGCGCCAAAAAGTGACAAAATATTTTGAAGACTATCTGACGCAAGGTAAAGACCAGCAAACGCGCCACCAGCTCCAATAAGCGCTCCAATAGCACCACCAAGAAGTCCAAATTGTTTACCAAGTAAATAACCAGCCAACGCGCCACCAGCAACAGATCCAGCACCCCTTGCTGTAGAAGTACTCGCAGCGGTAGCAAATCTTTCTGCTTGCGCTTTGTTTCCGTCCTTTATAGCTTTATTAAATTCTCCAGTACTATTAGTTAGTGATTCAAGCATAGAGGTCAACAATACAGCAGCGCCTCCAGCAGCAATAGTCGGTCCTATAAACCGATTTTTCATCAATTGACCAATGCTTAAATTCTCACCAAAGCTAGACAAAGCAAACCCAAGAGAACCAATAGATGCTATTGTTGTATTTATAGACTCTGTAAGACTTCTACTAAATGTAATAAGTGAACTTTCAGTCTCTTTGGCTGGAGGCACAATAGAAGATAAAGCGGCTGAAACAGCAAAAGAAGCGCCAAGTATTTTTGCTCCAGCTCCAACCTTGCCACCACTAACTTCAGTAACTCCTTTAGATCCAGTACCATCACCAAACCTTTGTACCACTCCACCGTCAGCATACTTGCCAACCTTGTTCATTCTGTGTAATGAGCCATAACCAATTGATTGTGCGGATTTACGATTGACAACAAACTCGCCCGGAGTTAGTAAAGCTGGGACGGTATCAGTACCAACAGCTCCACCAGTAGCCATTTTAGTGTAGGGTGTTCCACTGCCAAATATTCCTGAGTTTAAATCACCTATAATTTTATCAATAATACCTTTTTTACCAGTGTCTGCTGAACGTTTAGCGTCAGAAGCATATAAAGCCTTTAGTGATGCAGAACTTTTATTAAAGAAACCTCCTAGACCTTCAGAGAATCCCTCCATGCCGCCTTTTGTAAAATCCCATCTGGATGATTTGCCAGCAAAGCTAGCACCAGTTAAAGCAGAGATAAGACCTTCAAATATAAAACCACTAGTAGTTTTAAGTGCATTTTCATCTTTAGCAAGTTTGTTAGCAGAACTTTTTACTGATCTTCTATTTAATGATAATGGTCCTGCCCCACCACCAAATTGCTCAAATACTCTAGCAGAAGATTCTTGAACGACTGTTTTTAAGCCAAGCATAGTGGCATCGTCTACTGTTTTAACAATTTTTGGGTTAAGCTGACTACTTCTACCGCCGGGATAAAAAGAAGAAATGTTACCGTTGATTTTTACACTCGTCCCCGACTTTCCACCCTTGACTCTAGAAGAACTGGCGATTTCTCCAGCTACTAAGTCTGCTTTATTCTGATTGCTAAGAATTTGTCTTACACTTGCCGTTTCGCTAGGATTATTTCCCACACCTTTAGCAATAGGGAGTTGGGTATCAAGAGAAAGTGATTTAATCTTATTTGCTTTTAAGTAATCTGCCATCTTGCTAGTTTGATTACTACTAACTTTTGGATCACCATAAGCAATTCTTGTAAGAGCCGAAGCGTTAAGACCGCCAGCTTTTCTGCTTCCTGTTCCTGCAAGCGTTAAAGAATTTAAATTACCTAAGTTTTCTTCTATTCCTGTTTTAGCTGCTGCACCTTTATTAAGACCAAGAGCTGTAAGAACGTTTATATTGTTTAGTTTAGCAGTCTTATCAATATTCAATTTATCATTTGCGCCGCCCACAGGTTTCAAAAAGAACCCACCTATTTGACCGTCTTGAACTTTAACCTGACCGCCAGCAGCATATCTGTTATTATTCATAGCCGCAAGATTAGAAGCGCCTAATTTAGATACACTAGATTTTTTAATAACGAACTCTCCCGGCGTTAGCATAGCCGGTACAGTGTCACCATTTCCAGAGCCGGGAACCATACCACCCGAAGCGAATCCCTGTGGTTTCATTCCTTGTAAATTTCTACTTACATTACCAGCCATGCCACCAAAACCACGAATAGCTCTAAAGGCAGCTAAAGCTCCAAGTAGTGGCAAAATAGGCTTAATAGCTTCGCCAACTTTGACAAGACCCTCTGCCAAAGATAACGCAGCAGATGCCATAACCTGAAAAGTTCTTGTTTCAGAAACACTTCTAATTAATGCTGTAAATTCTTCTCTAACCGTATTAATTCTAACGGCAAGAGTCTGCTGTGCTTTTGCAGCATCTGTGGCAAGAGACCCAGAGCCAGCCTGTGCAACATTTAAGGCTTCTTGAGCTACAGAAAATTGTTGTAGTAAAGGAATGACTTTACCAATTTGCCTAAAACCACCCAATTCTTCAGCAATCTTGATAAAACTAATATCACCCTGTTCTAGTCCAGCTAAAGCTGCGCTAAGTTTTCTAGTAGCTTCAAATGGACCAACAAACTTACCGTTTAAGTCAGTTAACTCAACACCGTATTGCTTTAAGAACTCAATAGTTCTTGGTCTTTGAATACGTGTAAAGATAGTTCTTAAACCAGTAGCAATACTATCAGCAGACTCTCGCGTGGTAGAACGAACACTAGTGAATAATGCAATAAGCTCATTTAGATCACCACCAGAAGCTTTAAACACACCACCAGTTCTACGAACAACAGAAATCAAATCACCGGCTTCAACAGCAAACTTACCAGCAACAGCATTTACAGAACCCAATTGAGCCTCAAGCGCACCAGCTCCTTGTCTAAACTGATTAAAGATAGCAACAGCACCCTCTGCTGTTTGCGTTATATCATCAAACGTAGGAGCAAGTTCTGTACGAGCCAAAGTCCCAAGAGCGATTTCAGTTTGTTTAGCATTAAAACCCGCCTGAGAAAGAATACGGGAAACATTAAGCAAGGAAGAAGAAGCAACACCAAACTCTTTAGAAAGTCCTGTTATGCTATTAGTCAAGTCTCTTAGGTTTGACATCGTTTTGCCAGTAACCTGAGAAATCTTAACTAACTCTCGCTCAAAAGAAATAGCTTCTTTAATAGAAGAACTAAGGGTATTAGTAAATAAACTTACAGCTCTAGTAGCAACCGCTAACGCTGTGAATCTACGTACAGACACCTGAAAAGATTTACCCATCTTGTCACTAGATGAGGTAATCTTATCAACTTCGCTTTTAATTTTACCAAGCTCTTGATGTGTGCGTCCAGCACCTTTCACGCCAACGTCAAGGCTAATATTTTTAGCGCCTTTTAATTGGTTGTTTATTTGCTGGACAACTTGAGCAACATTTTTAGGAGCTTGAAGTTGTAATTGTGCTGTTAAAACAAATTTAGCCACTTACATAGTCTCCAATGTGACTAAACACTTTCCACGTTATCTTCCGTTTTGGGTTTACTCTTACTCTTGCTTTGGCTTTTTCTTTCTTTTGTATATTGTGTAGCTAGAACGTATTGACCGTCTTCATCGAGCAAGTTGCCCTCAACGTCAACCCTTTCGCCTTTAGCGTTAACATACTGACCTAATTTGTTAATTTTTTTGCCATCAAAACTAACTAAGCCACCCTCTTCATCTATGAGATTTAAATCTTCATCTACATAGTCGAACATTTTAAGGAATTTATTTTCTGGTAACTCTTCCTCGTAGTCTCTGTCTATAGAATACAAAAGCTGCGCAAGCGTAGCGGCAGCGGCAAAAGCTAGTTCGTCGTCTGCTCCCTCATTGTACTCGTCTAGGGTTTTATACACTTTTTCTTTACCTTTAGCGTCATAAGTGCATTCAGATACCAAATAATCAAATTTCATATTGTCAGCCAAAGATTCTGCCGTATTTTGCTCTAGGCTCATCTTTTCAGCAATGAGATTTTGCAGCTCTAATCTAGCCATCTTGATATCTACAGCTATTTGCTTGCCTTCTTCTGCTTTTCTTTTACCACGCTTACCTTGATAAAGATCTTTTGTAAGTTCTCTAATCCTGACAGCTAAATCTTGCTGTTCTTTTTCTTTGGCCTTAGTCCATATTTCTTTCTCTTCCATATAGTTTTCGAGTTCTTTTTTAGTCATGATCCCATCACGAATAAACTCATGAAGCCACTTTGTGAATAAAGCGTTAGCCTTATTTTGCACAAAGTTATTTGGCTTTTTGACCATAAACGAAAGTTCTCGTTTTTCTTCCCCCTCACCAACTGTTACGTTAACAACTTTTTCCTTTTCCTTAGCCATTTTAGTCCTCCTTTTTAGGTACAACAGGCATTGTCATTTTATATCTTAACCACTCCACATCATACTGAGCAAGCTCTGCATCAATATTACGCGCTTGATTATTACCCTTATCTAGTATTTCCGATCTTACCCTAGCGTACAAATCCTTTAAATGTTTTTTTTGTTCTACAGGAATTTCTTGACTAGATTCATCCCACAAAAAACCTAGATGCTCTTCTAAACTACTGAGCGCTCCAATCATGGTTGTTTGTATTTTCTTCTTAAGGATCTTTGAAAGTCTATCTCTAGAATCGTCCTTATATCTTTCAGCCCTTTTCTGCTTATAATTGTCCATCTTTAGCTCCTTTTAAATTTATCCTTAAATGCTTGTCTTTGTCTATTTTGTTGATCAAAAACTTCATCACGAAATTCATGATGATTTAATTCTCCTTTGTTTTTTACTTGTTTTGCTCTGCTCTTAATTAATCTTTGACCCTCTTCGTCGTTCATGCTGTATACTTCATTAATTTTTTCTTGCGAGTCTGCCATAATAAAAACTTCACCAGCTCCGCTTATTTTTGAATTCGTTTCATTTTCAAATTTAGATTTGGCATCTTCTTGTTTTCTTTTTTTGGCTTCCAATATGAACCAGCCATCTAAAACGTCATGATCTTCTATAACACTGGTAGGGGGAGGTTCAGCAGATTCTTGTAAGTTATCATATATTTGTGACCAAACAATTAAATGTTTCTGATTAAAGGTAATCTCATATTTATCTACATTTGGAAATAATACAAGTTTACTTTTCTCTTGTATGTTCCATAATGATTTCCAAGGATCTTTAAGACATAAATCTCTTATTTGAAATTCTGGCAGTATAGAAGCATACCACTTAGACATAATATAAGATAAGTCTACATCTTCAAAATCGTATAAGTCATTTCCTTTATAAGTAGTGTTTGATATTGTCCAGTTTATTCTAGATGTTTCAGCTACGCCTTCACAAGAAGTGTGGTAATACGAACTTTTTTTATTTTGTTTTTCTGAAATTTGTCTATTAATTGACTTTAAATTATGTTTGCTAATTGCTAAAGATCTTTTATCTAACCTTGATTTATATACTTGTATCCTTGCAGATTCTTGATCTTGTTCTAATCTTTTGAGGTCTGCTTCGTCATTATGGTCCCACAGACCAGCTTCGTACATCCACCCTTCTAATTCCTCATTTGTCATTATGTCATCAGACAAAGACTGCTCATATGCCTTGTTATATTCTATCCTAGACAATAACTCTTGCTCTAGAGTTGGGGGTCTTATTTCTATATCATTATCTAGCTTAACTATCCCCAATCTGACCTGACAAATAAAAAACTCCCGCTCATGATGTTCCATTACAGATCTCACTTACGGGAGTAATTCATGTTGTGTCCTTATGTATCCTGTGCTAAATTTTAGCCAGATTTTACGTCAAGATTTGCCAAGTTAGCATTGGCAAAATCAAGATTCACTGTGAAACTATATGTCTTCTGTAGTGTGTTTCCACCAATCAAATTAGTTGTTACTGATGTTGTGCAGTTTGTGAGACCGCCATCTGCTACAGCAGCATTCATTGTTTCACACATGCCAAAAACAAATTCAGCAGCACCAGATGTGTCGTGATTAGCCGGTACGAAGCTAACAATATCTCCACTTGGTATTGTTAAATCTCCGTTGCTAATATCGCCAGCTACGATGTTATTAAAGATTCCACTAAGAGCGGTGAGTGCCATAATTTTTCTCCTTTTGTCTTTCTATTTATTTATGTGTTATTAACATATCTGTGAAGCGATACCAGCGGCATTTGCTACGCCACCTGAAATTGTTAAATCATTAAAGTTAGTGTAACTATAAGTTACTGTTGCTTGACCGCCGGAAGTGTCACCACCACCATACGTGATTGAAGAAAGTCTATTTTTACAACCTAAATCAAACTTGCTTTTGTCCTGTAAAAGAATAACAATATTTTCTTCAGGAGTATTATCCCCATCATTTTCTTGTCCAACATTATTTGGATGTCCTTCTTCATAGGCATCAATATTATCTGATTGAATAGCAATCATTTCGATGTCACAAGTGACTTCGATAGGAAAGTTAGGCGCACGATGATAAGGAGCTTTTCTTCCAAGCTCAAAAATATCTTCACGACTAAAATCAGTAGAGATAGAAATATTTTGGACATGAGCAGTAATAGCTCCACCGCTATCTGCGAGCTTTCCATTACCTTGAACACCGGGAAGGGAGGTTGGAATTATTGTATTAGTAACATCAATGTTTTCTCTACGCTGAATACCGCCCACCTTATTGGTTTTATTTGCTACGGAATCACCGCCAGTTGCAAAGCCTATTTTCGCGTTAGCATCAATGCCGTGAGCGCCAACAACTTTGCTGTTACCAACAAGCGATATGCTTTCAGTAACATTTCCATCAGTAGGGAAATTGTAACTAAGGCTAGCTAAATACATGCCTTTCATTTCAATTTCTTGCTGAATAGCTCCAGCGTCTGCTCCGGTTGCTGCGTCATCAAAAACCCCCAAACCAACTGTGCATCTTTCTTTAGATCTACCAACCAGCGATAAGCTACTGGCGGTGCCAGTGTTTGTTGCTACAGGTGTCGCCAAAGCAATAAGTTGACTTGTTCCGTCAAAAACCTTTTCTATCGTTACTTCTACATCAGGCACACCTTCAATATTTTCATAAATCTGAATCTGGCCTAATTCAAAAATCTGCTCAAGATTAAAACTGGTAGTAATGCCTACACTTTGCACACCTTTGGCTGGAAAGTGATTTCCTTGACGAGCGTTATTGGCTTCATTGAAACCAGCAAAGGTTACTGCTTGACAGGCATAAAATACTCTTTTATTTGCCATTTTTCTCTCCTGTTAGTTTGGTGAGGGTGGGATCTACTTATATATACACAAAAACTATATATTTGATTGAATAATCTCTATTGTGGACCTCACAGTTCCAGCATAGAAATTAGAGTTAATTACGTCCATATTTTGTACGATATTCTTACTAAATCTCATGGTATTTGTTCCATAAGCGTTTATAAGATCTGGATACCTTTTGGCATTTGCGTTTAAGTAACCAAAGCTGTTTCTTGGAAAATCATCCTGAGTCGCCAAAGTGTTACTATTAAACATATAAATTGTTTTGTCATTCTGCATAGATGTAATATCTACCATTTTATTACGAGTATAAGCGTCTTCCGCTATACAGTGGAATAAAACGTCTGTATAGATCCATTGACCGCCACCAAGCTGATAACCTCTAAACGTGCGTCTAGGGATCACCTCGACCGCTATAGCGGGTAATTGAACCCTCATCTCAGGGGGTAGAACGACAGTTGAATTGTTGGTTTGGTCTAATGATCTATTCTGCAATTCTCTAATAAATGGCACATTTGCTGCATAAACCACATTCATATACCTATAGCTAAATTCTGCCTGAACTAAACTGCCCGTAGGAATAGGATTGTCAAATACAACTCTACCATTAAAATGATCTATATTATGAGCATAATCTCCAGTTGTATCTCTGGGATAGAATACATTGTCAACATAAACCCCCGTAACTCCGGGGTAATCTGGATCAGAAGATACTAGAGGGGGTGGAGTAAAGCCCACACCGCTTTGCCAAACCCAGTTCTTACGAAAACCCTCCCAAGCTTTTCCTGCGGGAAAATTACTATTCGTAGACATTTTTAACTTACTATAATCATTACCTCTTGAAGATTGTTGGTCTTTAGATATATTAAAATAATTACCCTTTTCTAGTAAGCCCCAATCTATAAATTCTACAATATTATCTTGTAGTTCATTATTAATCGTGGTGTCAAAGACTGTCTCAAAGCCCTTGAGTTTTAGATAATCAGGTGTACTCATGCCAAGACTCCGTAGATAATGCTTTGTATTTGATCTTCTTGAGATCTTCCAATAAGCGCCCTAGTAACAAAATTATTGTCTACTGTTCCAGAAAATTCTGGTGGTACTCTAAATGATCCAGAGGTTGATTCTATCATATTACCCAGTTGGGATCTACCAAGACCTGACTTTGGGTTATAACTATAATTAACTACAATAATGCTGTCCCCTTTAGTCAGCAACCACTCTAGCCAATGTAAATCTCCTCTTGGGTATATTGTATGTCCAGAGTCAAGTCCTAATAAATTTAAAAAACTATTTGGTTGAAAGTTAATATATAGTCCACCGTTTAACTTATTGTCGAATTTTTTGAGTTGTACAAAGACAGAATCTCCTACAGCTTTTGCTATATCTTGTGCGGCAAATACTTCTGTTCCAGCTACTAAGCCAAACTGACCGGCTAAAGATTCTGGTATGCCTGTTTGTAATGACAACATTTCTGGCTCAGAAAGAATCCATTGTGTTGCTAAATTTTTACATTTGTCCTCAATTGAGCTTTTCTTAGTTTGTAATATTAAATTAATTTCTTGTGCTAAGGCTATATTAATCTTATTCTGAATAGAGCGATTGCTTTCAGTAATTTCTATCATGATACGCGAGTCCAAAAGCAGGCGAAATACCTATCTTGTTTTAATCCCATAGGTATATGCTCACCCTGTCTAGTAAATCTCATCTCTTTTATATCTTTAATACCCTTGTGAACAATTAATTGTTTTGCGCTTAAAATGCTTTGCAGATCTGACATGAATCCAATAGTTTGAATTGATCCGTCTGGTATTTTTAAATCTTCACCCCCAATGCCAATCCACTCTTTGGAATCCCAATAAACTTTAAGCTTAATATCTGTTAAAGTTTCTACTTCTCTAATAGTTTTAGTTCCTATGTTATGATCTCCGTCAATTATGTTATTATTGATAGAATTAATTACTGGAAGATTATTATCTGGATAAACAATTTCTTCTACTTTTTCTATAGAAACTAACTGACATGTAACTCCAAATATATTAAAGGTGGAGTCTATAACGTCAAAATATTTATCAAATACAGATTGTGGTACATTAATTGGCATACTAAACCTTTACTATACGAACATGACCATCAGTTGGAACCCAACCGTTACCTGTGCCAAAAACACTGTCAACGCCTATATAAAATCCATTGTCAGAAACGTCTTCAGCTTGAAAATTTACTATACCACAAAGTTGAGTGTTGTAAGTGCTAGCCCCTGTAACGGCGAACGTTTGAGGGATAGCAGCAACACGTTTAGACTCACTGTAGCATTCTATGTGGCAAGTTCTCATAAGGGGATATGTAGGACCAGATTCAAATTTAAATTGTAGGTCTATTACTATGCTATAAGTGCCAATCTCCAAACCGCTAAATCCTTTAGTGAGGCCAGTGCTAGAAGCTAAACTGGTACTCAAATCACCAAAAGTAAACACCCCCAGCGTAGGGTCTCCGTCATAAGTGTCTGGACACTCTGCGTCAGTCAAAGGTCCACCTTGACTAGAAGCATTATCAAAAGTTCTAGGAAGCCAGCCATTATCTAAAGTTGCGTCATCTGCTCCAATAACGCTGCCAAGATCGGCTCCACTAATACTATCATTAGTGTCGAAAACATTTCTATAAATTAAAGTGCTAAATTGATTTGTCACTATATTTAGTGTTGACATATTTTGTCTCCAGATAATTTTATAGGTTAGCTATTTGTATTGGTAAGTTCTGTATCTTTGAAAATAACAATTGGCCCATGTTGTCCACTGGTTGCAGTGTTGACTCTTAACCCAAATGTTCCTTGCGGATCGCCATTTCCATCAAGCGATTGTGGTGCGCTGAATCCCGACTTGGGTAGAGAGGCGCTAACTGTCCCGTCTTTAATGCCAAAGTCGTAAGCAGCGTCTCTATCGCCAGTGAAGTTTATGGATAAATCAACTTCTATAAACCTAGAAGAAGCGTGTTGTAAGTTTGGTATATCGTTAACTACCCCAAGGTATTTTTGTACGCCACCCACCCTTCTGTATATACGGAGTTTTGTATCTATATAGCCAGTATACCTGTATAGGGTAAGTCTTAACTCTATATTATTATTGTCATCTACATAGTCTGCGTAAATTCCAGCTTCAATTTTTGTAGTTGCGGGAAAACTACTATCCCAACCAACAAGAACTTTAGTGCTTAATCCGATAGGACGAGAAACTGTAGATGGATTTAAATTAAAAATGAGTTTATTTACATTATTACTATTGAGAGTGTTTGGTAGATATGCTATCTGATTTTGAGCGCCATACCAATCTCCTGTTATGTCAGAAAACATTTCTGCATTTCTAATACCTTTACCAGTTGTTTGTTCACCCCACTCAGAAAACTTAGATAAATACCCATCGTGACAAAGAGATTGAGATAGTTCATGTGTTTGAGTAAAGCCGGAATTTTCTGATATATTTTCTCCATTCGTGTAGAACTTGACAGCTTTTGTGTTAGTTGGGTGGAAACCAAGTTTTTGCTCATACGGTACAGCGCTGGTTAAAGTAAAGGGAATTGACGAAGCAGAACCAAGATCTAAAACTTTGTAACTATTGCCAGCATCTGCATTAGTGACTGCAAAGTTTGTATTATCGGCAGTGTCAGACGGAGTAATATCATGAGAAACTGTATTTATAATATTTCTAACATAAGTAGGATTGATTGCATTAATCCAAGCAGTATTGCTAAGGCCATCGGCCTCTTTTTTTTCTACAAGTAAACAAGCTAAAGCTCCAACAAAGAAAGGGCAAGCCATCGAAGTGCCTGACATATCAGACATATCTTCTCTGTAATCGTCTGTATATCCTCTGTTAGAGTATGGAAGAGGATTCCCTGTCCCCTTACCATTCAAACCGGGAGTGTATATATCAATCCTTGGGCCTCTATTAGTAAAACTAGCAGGAGCGTGCTTGTTTTCAGAAGCTAACGCTCCTACTACAATAGCCTTATCATTAGCTCCGGGGAAAGGGCATCTGTTATAGTAAGATCTATTTACACCACCCCTGTCGTTAGTACCCCACTCTATGTAATTATCGTAATCAGCATGTCCTTCATGCACAGAAGTTGAAGCTTCATTATTAGCTGCACCACACACAATCACGCCGGGAGTATCCATTAAGTCATCTAGTGCATCTTTAAAAAGTGTACCCTCAGTGTCGGGATCGTTATAGAAAAGTTTTAAAACCTGATTTTGGAGTATTGGTTTAACGCCAAAATTATGAAAATATTCAAAAGTTCCAGTAGCATGATTCACGCTATACGGGTAATCTGCTCCTTGATAATGTATTTTTGTTGTGCCAGCAGGAAGTCCATTATCTGGGTCGTATAGTGGATTTATTAAGTCGAAATACCAATCGGTTGGATAATTTGAACCAGACAATGCTAGACTAACTGAAACTATAGTGGGTCTATAAACATTAGCAGCTATTTTAGCGTCATGGAAATTTTTAACAATATCCCAAGCAAGACAAGCGCCATCGCGGGTCATAGTCTCTCCGATAATCATCGGCAATACCATAGCTTTATGAGCTAAACCCGTACCTCTACCAGCCGCACTACAAGCGCATAAAACGCCGTGATCGCTATCGTAACCCCAACCTGTCAGAGAAGAAGGGTTATACATATTATTCCTTTGCCCAGCTGGTGCGTAATCTCTCCAATCAATCCTTCTAACCCTATTACCAAATATAGGTCGATTGTCTCTAACGCCACCAATATCGAGAAAGATAATGTCAACACCCGTACCGCCGTTGCCATTTTCATATCCTTCGCCAACAGCCCAAGTTGAATTTTCTTCCAAAACAGCAAACATATTGTTAACACTAAATCCATCTTTAGTATAATTTGTTTTTCCTTTTCTTTTTGTTCGCTGATTAAACTGATTCATATCAACAGGGCGCGCTCCCACATGTCTACTCCATCGCTCAACAGCCTTAACTTCTGGTAATGCTTTTAATTTTTCAGCTTCAGATTCAGAGGTATGACACAAAACACCTTTTAAGCCAGTTAAGTCTTTTACCGATTTAAGATCAAAATTATCTAGCTTAGGAAGAAGACTTGCTTTCTCATTGATATTGTGCAGTGTGATAATAAATTCAGTCATTGATAGGCTCCTGTTGTTTTTTGTTTTATAACCATCGGTTAGCGACTTGACTTAGTAGTACCAAAACTTGATCTTGAACCAGCATTTGGATTAGGAAGATTATCTGGGTCTGTCATGGCTAGTAATGCCCAAGAATAAGCCCAAGGCTGAATCAAATCGTCGCTCCTGTCTCTGCGTCCAACATCTGCTTTTGAAAATACTTGCATTTGAGGAATTTCTTTGGTTTTTATTATTGTACCATCTGAAGTTTCAGAAACAAAGTCTTTACCAGTTAAAAGAATTCCATATTTATTCATACAAACAGAGTGATTATTAACACTGCTGCCCATGAAATCAACGTTACGCATATTTGGAGGGGTAAAAGTTCCATACAGAGTTAAAAATTCAAACTCAAGATTCATTGGGTTATATAGATCAAACACATCTCTTTTTTGCTGTATTGTAAAATTTCCTGCATTTGTAAACGGAGCAGGTCCGTAGATTGATGGATTCAGATACTGATACCCGGAATTGCCATTGAGATCTTCCGTTCCAAGATTTCCTTCTTCACGCATAATAAATGCTTCTGTAGAATATGTGTTATATTGATAAAGACCCGGATTAGTCCCGAGGACCAAGAAACTATTTCCGTCTAGTATTACTAAAGTGCTTTTTAACGTACCGGGAGCTGCTAGAATCGATGATGAAGTAGTAATACCATCATTATCAAAGGTTTTATTAGAAGTTTTTGAAAGAAATACTTTGCTTCCTCGACTAGTCAAGTAACCGCCTTGACCATTATCCTGTGTAATGTTACTCTGGTTACAGCCTAGTACACAGGTTCCATTTTCATCTATAAAAGCTGTAATCCCAGCTCCTGCACAAAAAGCATCATCTGTCGTTAATACCGTAGATGTTATTAATTGTGGATGTATATTAGGGAAAGATATTTCGGGGGTAAAATTTAAAGCGCTTGTAGCATGACTTGTGCCAAAGCCATACAAGTTTGTGCCTTTTCTAAACACTATTTGTTCTAGCCCCACAGAAACTCCTGTGATGTCACCACCGGCTAAATCAACAGGCATAAAGACTCCTCTCAATTCATTGTAGCTAACGGTAGCTTGCGAGCTAAGGCCAGTGATAATATCTCTATTTGAAACTCCACTCCTAGTATCTCCGAAAACATATAACGCCTCAGTGGTAGCGAAAACAGCTAGCGTATCAAACAGGTCAATGTCAACAGCCTCCATAGTGGGATGTTCGTATATAACTTGATAGCTATTATCAGCAGTATTAGTAGGATCACCCCAGCAAATAACTTTACCATCAACTGTTAGGGCGATAACAAAATTATCTCCAGCCCTAATTTTTTTAATTGGAGGTACAGGAAGTCTCGCAGCGCCCGGATAGTTTGTGTAAGGAGAGGACATAAAACCTTTTATTATATTCAAAAGTCCGTTGCGATTAGATCCCCATCCATAAACTTCATTTGAATGAGTAACAGCAAAGAAGGTAGCTTGATTAGGTGCGCATTCTACACTAGCAAATTCGCCGTCAAGATCAAGCCTTCCAAACGGATCTAATGATCTTATGTCGTCTTGCCATACCCATTTTAAACCGTCATCCCAATGATCACCAGCATTTTGTTGATATAATATAGAATCAGGTTCGTTAATTTTATTAATTTTTGCTCTGCCTAAATGCGATATATTTGGGCTTGGTAGACCGGCGTAGTGATAGCCTCCACCATACAGGCCAGCAGTTTGAGGGGTTGAATTAGCAAGCGATCTAGTGTAAGCGTGAATGCCATGAGTTGCAGCGGTCTGAGTAGCAAACACTGGTCGAAATCTAACAACATCTCCACTACTGTAAACATTGTCGCTAGTCTCGATTGGTAAGCTGATCTCAAAGCTCTGTACTTGATGACCAGAAATAGCTACAGACGATGGAGCAATAGACCCATCAAAAATTCCAGAACTATTTGCTTTTTCGATTTGAATGTGAACGTCATAGTTACTAGGGTTATCTATGTAAGATACATCAAATTTTAATGCAGTAGCTATACCCTTGGAATCCTGTTTAAAACTAGGAGCGTAACGAGTTGCTATAGAATTAGATGCAAATAATGTTGGAGGAGTGTTTGTCGGTATTGATTGTTCGGCTGGTGCTGATTCTAGGGCTTGAATCTCTGTCAACGCAAGAGTAGCCTTCCAGCCTTCAGAAGTATAAACATAAATGCGATCATCAGTATAGTAGACTTGACCTATATAGCCCTCAGAAAGCAGGACATCTTCAGAATACTGTATAAAGGCACTCTTATCTACCGTGTATATATCACCCTGCATACTGGAATGATATTGGCAATTATAATAAAGTCTAGATGGAGCGTCTTGAGGAACTGTAAAAGTAAGTACACCACTATCAGTACCATTATTGATAACACCGTTGTTATATGCAGCTTCTGTGCCAACAACTCCGCTACTCTTAATCCAAAAAGGATGACCAACAGCATTTATATCAAAATTATAAGTTTGTCCTTTTTGTAATTCAATGTCTGGATTGCCTGACGTATTAACAAATCCAACTTGATCAAAAGTGTACGCACCTCCACTTGGTGTGACTAGAAAAGTTCTGGCTTTATCTAACCCAGTAACAATAGAAGTTACAGCATCACAACACTCTTTATTGTCATCTATTTAAGATTGTAAAACACCAGAGAGACTGCTAGCTCCACCGTCAAGAATATCTATTTGGGATTGTAAATAACCAGAAGCGCTAGTTAGCTGATTCATATACACAACGTCTGTAGGTAAATCATAAACAGAAATTGTTCTAAAGCTAGGCTTTGCTTCTCCACAGTTAGGATCACAATTGGCAGTTGGTATTGGGCCAGCAAAGAAATATCCAGCATTTTGATCTTTAAGCGTAAAAATATTATCGACTATACCGCTAAGTTCAATAACTGAATTTAAATTATTATCTCCTATTTCATTAGGGAGAAAATGTTTGTATTGTATACCTCCAACATATGAGGAGTCATTTCCGTTTTCTGCCGGGAAATGAATACCAGTAGGGCCAACGACATAACCAGAAGCTCTAACCATAGATTCTTGAGAACCATCACCACCGATATCAATTGCATATTCTGGTAAAGATTTTCTAATTCCTAAATGCTTGTAAGTATCTAACCAGACAAAATCAGAATCATAATTTAAGAATTTTTCAGATTCCCAAAAAGCAATACCATTTTTTGCTGGAACGCTGTGACCTGCTAAACCAGAACCCATAAGCACAGCATGAGTGGCTGGATATGTAACAAATACTTCTTTTCTTCCTGAATTAAAATCGACAGTGTTATTACTGTTACTACTTACAAAACAATTTCTTTGAATAGAATTATTGGGTGAGCCAGCTACAAAGATTCCAGAACCAATTTCATAGTCTGAACCATCTGTTATAGCGTAAAAGAAAGAATCTCCATCAACAAAAACGCTGCCAAAAGTAGCAAAACCATTGGCGTTGTCTGTTAATGTTAGATTTCCAGTTCCTGTATCTTGGCTATATTGTTTTACTCTATCATGTATCTGAGGATGTTGAGACATTCTGATTCACCCTTATCTTTAATTAGTTAATTATAGTTACGTTATTAACGTCTTCGCTAGTAACACCAGAAGCAGCTCCGTAAACGACCAAATCATTAATAGGAGCATCCACATAGCCGGGGGAATTTTGCGCACTATCAGTAAGAGTATCGCTACTTAAAACAAAGAATGTTAAGTAATGCGGGTCTAGAGTTGTGCCAGCTCCACCTCTGTCTGCAATTCCGACAGTATTGATACTAAAATCAGAACCGGAGTCTGAAGTAGTTCTGCCATTACTGCTTCCAAAAGCTACAAAATTACTGCCTGAAAAAGTACCAACCGGAAAAGTAATCTTAAACTTGCCTTCACTACTATTTAGCCTTTGTATGCCAGCAATATTATATTGACTTTTCACAGTCACGGGGTCAGAAATACCAGAGGCAGCAAAATTAAGCCAAGCTCTCGCATCTCCTTTTGCTGTATGTATTGAAGAATTGTCATACGCGAACTTTACGGATGTATTGCTAGCAACGGTAATTACTTCATCACCGCCTGAGACTTCATCGAATTTCAATCCACGATTATTTGTTCTGTTAGTATTAATCCACTGTCCACTGATCGCTACGTTTCCAGTGATAGGCTTAGTGCCGTCAAGATTGAAGTAAATAGGATGATCATCGTCGCTTAGTCCAGTTAAGTCTCCATGATCTATACCGCCGGGACCGGGGTATGCGACGTTTTGTTCGCTACCATTAGGAAATATTATTCCGCTGGCAACAGAAAGCAATTTAGTATTAACGCCATCTGCTGGATCGCCAACCAGTATATTATTTTTAAATGGGTCATTATTATCTAGTTCTGTAGTTATGATAGGTATGATACTGTCTACAATATCTATCATGTTATCTCTAACATCAGCGGCTGATATTTCACCAGCATTATTATTGCGTAGCTGAGTTGTTAAGTTTTGAATTATGTCATTAGAGCTGCGTCGAGTCATCGTGTAATTCTCCTTTAATATCTAAAGTAACCACCCCTGCGGTCATGGTCTGAGTAAGTTCTCCGTATGTTGTCACTACCGGGACTAAACGGACTAAGAATCGCATGACCAGCAAGACTATTGCCAGCCTTATAATCTAATAGCATCTTGTCATATTTCATACATAAATCTTTATATAAAGCGACAAGAGTTGAGGAAACGCCTCGCAAATCAATAGACGAAGGGCCGTCTTTAATAGATATTGCGTTGCCGGATTCAGCCTTGACTTCACTGCCTAAAATAACGCAAGAAGCTTTTATGGATACTAAAGAAACAAAATCATTATCAACAGTCCCAAGCTCAGTTGGATCTGGTAACAGTTGACACTGTTCCACATTAATTGTATATTCGTTTCTCAAGTCGGTTTCTGTAGTTAATAAATAAGCAGCAACCAAGATTGTAGTTTCTAGCCTTCTCGGAGAATACTTGTAATTAGACGGATCGACATCGCCAATCATATGTCTAACCATAGTAGATATTTGACCTTGCCATGCCATGTTTCACCTATATGTCTTCTACGTTGCAGTGAGCTTGGAAATTATAAATACTTGTATAGTAAGTGCCAGTGTTTAAAGTTACTCTAGCTTGAAGTTTGTAATGACCAGCCTCATTAAGATCTCCAGCTTGTATATCATAATAAAGCTGACCGTTAACAGCATCGCTAACAGTCCCAGTTCTAGCCAACATGCTATCATCTGGTCTAGCTATATAAATAGCGATAGTTGTGGCGTTCGTAATGTCAACCACAACATCGTCTTCTTTTATGGTTATTAAAAACCGAGTGCCAACATCGTTGACATGAATTTCGCTAGCCATATTACCTCTTTAAAGTTATACTGAGTGACGTTATAATATCTAATGTAACTTCGATAATATTCATGATAACTCTATTATATTATCTTTCTCTATAGTAAGTGTTATTCCTATTATAGTTTTTTGGTATAAATGCATATTGTCAAATTGATTAATATATAAAATTATACCTTGCTCGTCCCCGTTTAAAAACTTAGTTATAGAAGTTGAAAACGGTAAATGACCAATGCCAAACATTATAGTTGAGGATCGTTAATGGTTGGTGCGGTAATGCCGTCAGAAATCTGTTTCCTTGCTAGGTCAGTTTCATACTTGACTACATTATTTGCCAAAAATTGTCTAACTACCTTATTTGCGAAGATAGAAGGATCTTCAGTGTTTACTTCCTCTTCTCCAGTTTCTGGATTGAAAACAGATTCTTGTCTTCCAAAGTTCACACATAAAGAAGTAATTACCCTACCTACGTCATTATCGTCAATTTCTACTGAAAAAATAGCCATATTATGTTCCTTTCTCTAGATATTTATACACTAAAAAGTTTGTCCACCGCAGTAGATTGTTTTATATAAGCCTATATTACTGTTTATTGTAGATTTTCTAACTCCTCTATAGTATTAGCGTTGTTAATTAACGTTCTTTTTGCTGCATCCTGAGAACTTAATACTGCTCTAGCTTGTCCGTATTGCAACATCAGACCCGTTAAGTCTGCTAGATTAAAAGCGTGAGATTCTCCTAATTTGTCTACCACGAATACAGGGTCTGTAATACCCATACCAGCAGCTTCTTTTGCAAGCACAAAGTTTCCATTGAGTAAGGCTACATCAGCAATATCGATACCTAAACTCCAACCATATGGGGTTTCCCAGCCAGCTTCTAATAT
>MDSV01084985.1_pt1 | contig 19710 bp, 16 predicted proteins | sample 810851 | NCBI WGS metagenome assembly MDSV01 (sample SAMN05326640, study PRJNA326480) | marine metagenome | isolation source: seawater | place: Atlantic Ocean: North East | collected 2012 | reverse complement strand
CGCCGCCATCAATGCCGCTGCCATCGGTACCATTGGCATCAGTGCCGCCCGCACCGCGGCCATCAGCGCCGTAGGCATCACCCTTTGATTGACTGTTGTCTGTCTCTGACATGGTCAGCGCACGTTCCCTTGATCGATCATGTTCTTTTATCATGGTGATATCGGGCTGTCTTGCCATCAATCACCAACATCCTATCTATATCGCGTAGGCAATAACCCCGGAACACCATCAGGATGATGCCGTCATGCCGGGGCCAGGAAACCGCAGGACAAGGACCTTCAGCATGCTTGAAACCGGCCAGAAAACAGACCCGTTTACAATCCCCACCGACACAGGCTCTTTCTCATCCACCGACGATGCAGGTGGCAAGACGGTGGTGTTCTTCTTTCCCCGCGCCGACACATCCGGCTGTACCAAGGAAGCTGTTGCCTTTTCAGGCCTTCTTGACGAATTTGCAGCTGCCGGATGCCGGGTGATCGGCATTTCCAAAGACACTGCCGCAAAACAGGCGAAATTTCGTGCCAAGCATTCTCTGACCTGTGAACTTGGCGCCGATGATGAAACCGGCATCTGCGAGCAGTTCGGCGTCTGGCTGGAAAAATCAATGTATGGCAAAAGCTATATGGGCATTCAGCGAGCAACCTTTGTTCTGGATAGCGACGGCACATGCCTGGCCGCTTGGCCAAAGGTCAAGGTCCCGGGCCATGCAGAAGAGGTGCTGGAGACCGTTCGCAGTCTGTAGCATTTAGCAATTTCCAACCCAAAAATTGGACAAACCAGATGATGTCGGCATGCCAGACCAGTATAAAATGCCAGCCAGTATAAAATGCCAGGCCAGCATATGATGACAGCACGGCACACACTGACAGACCGGCTATGCATCATTCTGGGCACAGACGATCCGGCGGAAAAGGCAGGCCAGACACGCCAGCTGGTGGCTGACTGGCATGGCGGGCGCATCACCGGGATTGGCACTGCCACACCGCCTGACCGCCCCGGCCGCCCGGACCGGCCTGAACTGAAACCCCCGCGTGATGTACCGCGCCGCCGTATCGGGCCAACGCCCGGCGGGCGCATTGCGTTGTTGCACGCCATTGCGCATATCGAACTGAACGCCATCGATCTGGCGCTTGATATGGCTTGCCGTTACACCGATGCCGCGCTGCCGCGCGCCTTTTTTGATGACTGGCTGGGGGTGGCCGATGATGAGGCGTGCCATTTCCTGATGCTGAGCGAGCGTCTGGCGGGCCTTGATGCGGCTTATGGCGATCTGCCAGCGCATGACGGGTTGTGGCAGGCGGCGCAGGAAACCGCACATGATCTGCTGGCCCGCCTTGCCATCGCACCACTGGTGCTGGAGGCGCGCGGGCTGGATGTAACCCCGGCGATGATCGACCGGTTGCGCGAGGTGGGTGACGACGCCAGCGCCGATGCCTTTGCCATTATCATGCATGACGAGGTCGGGCATGTCGGCGTTGGCAAGACATGGTTCGATTATGCCTGCGGGCTGCAGCGCCTTGATCCGGTCAGCACATGGCACCGGCTTGTCGGTACATATTTCCGCGGCCCGCTGAAACCGCCCTTCAATATCACGGCACGCGAAGCAGCCGGCTTTGCCGCCGCCTTCTATCAGCCGATGTCAGAACGTTCAGATTTGTTTGCGCCGCCGACGGAGGCAGGCTGACACCTGTCAAGCGTTGCGCTGTGCACCGACACGTGCGGCAAGACTGGCCTCGACAAATTCATCCAGATCGCCATCCAGAACGCCGTTGGCATTGCCCTTTTCAACGTTGGTGCGCAGGTCCTTCACCATCTGGTAGGGATGCAGGACATATGACCTGATCTGGTTGCCCCATCCGATATCGGTCTTTGCTGAGGCCGCGTCATTTGCCGCCTCTTCACGCTTTTGCAATTCCAGCTCGTACAGGCGCGCTTTAAGCATGTTCATGGCGGTGGCGCGATTGCGATGCTGCGAGCGATCATTCTGGCACTGCACAACGATGTTTGTGGGAATATGGGTGATCCGGATTGCAGAATCGGTCTTGTTCACATGCTGACCGCCCGCCCCAGAAGCGCGGTAGGTATCGACCCGCAGGTCCTTGTCCTCGACTTCAATTTCAATATTGTCATCGACCACCGGATAGACCCAGGCGCTGGCAAAGCTGGTATGGCGGCGGGCGGAGCTGTCATAGGGCGAGATACGCACCAGACGGTGCACCCCGGATTCTGTCTTCAGCCAGCCATAGGCGTTGTCGCCTTCAATCCGCATGGTCACCGATTTAATGCCGGCCTCTTCGCCAGCACTTTCCTCAATCATCTGCAGCTTGAAGCCGCGACGCTCGCACCAGCGGCTATACATCCGCACCAGCATGGCAGCCCAGTCCTGAGCCTCGGTCCCGCCAGCACCAGCGTGAACTTCCAGAAAGCAGTCATTTCCGTCAGCTTCGCCCGACAACAGGCTTTCAAGCTGACGTTTCTCGGCAAAGGGAACCAGCGCAGCCACGGCGGCCTCGGCCTCAGCGACAACATCGGCATCGCCTTCCATCTCGCCAAGTTCAATCAGCTCGACCGCATCATTCAGTTCTGTTTGCAGGCTGATAATCATCTCGACCTGGCGTTGCAGCTTGTTTTTCTCGCGCATGGCCTCTTGCGCCGCTGTCTGATCATTCCAGAAATCGCCCTCGGCGCTCAGCGCTTCCAGCTCTTCAAGACGCGCCGAAGCAGCCTCAAAATTCACATGCGTGCGCAAAAGGTCCAGTGCGCTTGTGATGGTCTCGATATGGGCCTGCGTTTCAGCTTGCATGATGTGGGGGTTCCGAAAAATTACCCGCCATTCCTAGCGCGCCGCTGCACAGGTTACAAGGGCCGCGCGCGGCGGTGTCATCGTATCAGCGGGGCCTAGAACAAACCGGGGATCGTAATTTCCTCATCTTCAGCACCGCGGGCTGAACTGCCAGGCACATCAATCAGCGCCCCGCCAGGGCGCTGGCCAGGCTTGAATACCTCAAAGATGGCCTTCTCATGATCGGGAAGAACACGCTCACCGGTCTCGGCATGCACCGGTATGATCGTCACACCACTTGGCCGGCGGAACGGAATCACCGGCTTGCCAGCCGATGCGGCGGCGATGAAATTGCCAAATATGGGCACAGCCACGGTCGAGCCTGTCTCGCGTTTACCGAGCGCGCGCGGGGTGTCATAGCCAACAAACACACCAACTGCCAGATCAGGTGTAAAACCGATAAACCAGCCATTTGTATTGTCATTTGTCGTGCCTGTCTTGCCGGCAACAACAAGATCAAGACTGTCGATCCGCCGGCCGGTACCGCGTTTGATCACCCCTTCCAGCATCGACACCATCTGAAAGGCCGACGCCGGCTCGGTCAGTTGCGGGCGAATATCGGCAAGGTCGGGGACCTCCTGGCCAGACCAGCCATCCTCATCCGTACAGCCTTTGCAGTCACGCAGATCATGGCGATAAATGGTTTTGCCGTGACGGTCCTGCACGCGGTCGATCAGACTCGGCGTGATCTTCTTGCCGCCATTCACCAGCATGCCATAGGCTGCCGTCAAACGGATCAGCGTTGTCTCACCAGCACCAAGCGACATGGACAGCAGCGGCGGCAGATTGTCATTCAGTCCGAACCGGCGGGCATAGTCCTGGATCTCGTCCATTCCCAGATTCATCGCGAGGCGCGCTGTCATCAGATTGCGCGACTTCTCGATCCCTACCCGCATGATCGAAGGCCCATAGAAACGCCTTGTATAGTTGGCCGGCTTCCATTTCGGTTTGCCCTGCCCCTGATCAACCACAAGCGGCGCGTCAAGAATGCGCGTTGTCGGGTTATATCCCTGATCCAGCGCTGCCAGATAGACAAATGGCTTGAACGCTGATCCGGGCTGTCGCAACGCCTGAACCGCCCGATTGAACTCGGAATCGCGGTAATTGTAACCGCCACTCATCGCCAGCAGGCGCCCGGTATGCGGATCGAGCGCGACAATCGCCCCCTCTACCAACGGGCGCTGTGATAAAGACCAGTCTTCCTGTTCCGGCTCAAACCCGTCACGGATCAGATCGGGGGTGGCAACGGGTGGCTGCACCATCACGATATCGCCGATGGCCAGCGCATCGCGCAAATCGGCCAGGGGCTGCGGACGCACGCCATCCTCGTCACGCGGTGGATAGGCCCAGAAGGCCAGCTTGAACGGAATGCGCCCGGGCTGCCCGTCGCGCAGCCTGATCTGCGCCTGATCCTTTGTCACCTCGGTCACGATGGCGGCGAAATGATTGTCCAGCATGCCACTCTCATGGCTGGCAAGAACGGCATCGATATCGTCGCTACCATCATAACTTTCCAGCGGGCCGCGCCATCCCTGACGTCTGTCCAGGGCTTCCAGCCCCTGTTCCAGCGCTGTACGCGCCGCCTGATGCAAGGCTGGATCAAGCGTTGTGCGGACCGACAATCCGCCAGAATACAGCATGTCCTCGCCGAATTTTTCAACGATGTCGCGGCGCACTTCCTCGGCGAAATAGGGTGCGTCGGTTGAATCATATCCGGTTTGCACCGCCACTTCGATTGACTGGCCTGCTGCAACTCGTGCCCGGCCTTCAGAAATGAAACCGTTCTCCACCATTTGCGTCAGCACCCAGTTGCGGCGTGCCCGGGCAGCATCGCTGCGGCGGATCGGGTGATAGTTGGCAGGTGCTTTCGGCAAGGCTGCAAGATAGGCCATTTCGTCCAGCGTCAGCTGGTCCAGCGCCTTGTCAAAATAATTCAACGCCGCTGCCGCAACCCCGTAACTGCCAAGACCCAGATAGATCTCGTTCAGATAAAGACCCAGAATCTGATCCTTGGTGAAGGCGCGCTCCATCCTCAAGGACAGGATCGCTTCCTTGATCTTACGGTCGATCGACACTTCATTGGTCAGCAGGAAATTCTTGGTCACCTGCTGGGTAATTGTCGAGGCCCCGATCGGTCTGCGACCAGTCCCGTAATTCATGGCATTGGTGACAGTCGCCCGCACCAGCGCCCGCGGATCAATACCGAAATGCGAATAAAAAGCCTTGTCCTCGGCCGACAGAAACGCCTGTACCAACAACGGCGGCATCGCCTCAACCGGCACGAATACCCGTTTTTCGGTGGCGTGCTCGGCCAGCAATGCGCCATTGCCAGCATGAATGCGTGTTGCAACCGGTGGTTCATAGGTTGCAAGCTGATGATAATCGGGCAAGCCCTTGCCGTAGGTCCAGAACACCCACAATATTGCGGCCGACGCGGCAACCAGTCCCAGAAACATCAAACTGAAAAGAACCGTCAGCACGCCAAAAAACCGGCGCAGCAAGGATTTGCGCTGCGGCCGCCCGCTGCGTTCTATCTCGGTCAGATCGACCGGATCATCATCATAATGTAACCCGTCATCGCGGCTCATCGGCGCGGCCCGTACTCCTCAAGATAGGCGATAATTGCCCGTGCCAGCCTTTCAACAACCTTCCGGCGGTAGGATTCCTTCTTCAGGTTGCTTTCATCACGCCGGTTGGTAACAAATCCCATTTCAACCAGCACTGAAGGCATGTCGGGTGCTTTTAACACCGCAAATCCGGCAAAACGATGGCCACGCTTCGTGCCGCCGGGCAAATCACCAATCTGGTTCAGGATCGCACTTGCCAGATAGGTCGACTGGTTCATTGATTCCCGCTGGAACATGCGCAACAATTCATCAGCCGCTTGCGGGTCCTCAACAGCCAGATCAGGCCCACCGATCAGATCAGCCTGATTTTCCTTTTTCGCCAACAAGGCCGCTTCCTTGTCCGATGCGGTATCTGACAATGTGAAGATTGACAGGCCATAGGCCTTTGCAGATGGCGCAGCATCGGCGTGCAACGAAATGAAGACATCTGCCTCGCGCGAACGTGCCAACTGGATACGTTCCCGCAGCCGCAGATACCGGTCATCATCACGTGACAGCACCGGTTCAACCACGCCAGTGGCGCGCAGTTGCCGTGCCAGTTCCAGTGCTGCCGCCAGTGTGATGTGTTTTTCCTGCGTTTTCGAATGTCCGATCGCGCCCGGGTCCTTGCCGCCATGACCAGCATCGATGAACACCACCCATTTGCGCGGCTTTGCCAATGGCGTGGCGACGGTTGATGCTGTTGCGGGGGATGCCGCATCTGCGGGTTTTGGCACAGCTGCCGGTTTGGGCACGGGCGTGGTATTGGCAGCCCCGTTACTGGCAGCACCGTTACTGGCAGCACCGTTACTGGCAGCCCCGGTACTGGCAGCCCCGTTACTGGCAGCCATTGTTGCGCTGAGCGGTTCGGCAGGCAGAGCCGGAGAGGCATTTGCCAACGGGCGCGATACCGGCATTTGTTCACGCGACAGCACCTTTGCCGCTACCGAAAAGGCGGTTGCGCCACGATCAACGAGGTCCAGAACCAGCCGATACCCACCATTTTCCGGCGGCAGACTGAACCGGCGCACCGGAATGGCCGGCGCGTCCAGTTCGATGACAACGCGGCCCATATCGGGCGTCGGCTTACCGAACCTGTAGGCACGCGCTGGCGGCTTGGCCAGAATGCCGCGAGGGGGCACATTCTCAACCTGCCAGTGGGTTGCCGGCATATCGACGACCAGCCGGTACGGGTCATGCAGCAAGGTTACGCGCGGTGTCACCGGAGTGCGGGTTTCGATCACCACCCGCAATGTCTGTTCGCTCTGGGCAGCATCGCCTTCAACGCCAATCACACCAAGACGCAAGCCAAGGATGCTGTTTTCAGCGGCGTGCGCGCTGCTGGGCATCAGTGCACCAGACAAGATGGCACCAGACAAGATGGCACCAGACAAGATGGCACTGGTGAACCACACCACCACCACAAGCATCACCGAGCAAACACGTGCCGCGTGCCGCTGCTGAAAGAGCCCGTCAGATTGCCGCATCACGCTTTAATTGTCCCCGCGTCTGTTATCGACGGGTCGACCGTGCCGGCCCGATTTAACGTTATTGGCATTTTGCGTTTTGGGTGTATATAGTCAAGCTTGGCTGGTAACGCGAAACCTCGCAACAATGAAACAGACAGTTTCGCGCGGCACCTGAAGGTGTTGAAACCAGCCAAAAAAGAGTATCCATCGGGTGATACCGCCCCTGTACAGCTATGCCAGACCTTACAAGGAGTCCCGCGGCTGTAGGTCAGCGCGAGAGGCACCCGAACACGTTGTTCGAAACCAGTCGCAGAAAGCGATCACGATGTACCACCTTCAACCAGACATGACGATGCCCCCGTTAAGGGCCACTGTCCTGGTGGCGTCGGCGCGATCCTGTTCACGACATAATCATCAACCGGCACCACTTGCCACACGACCAACAGAGATGGTCATGGGTCAGCACGCCGGAAAGAGACATAACAATGACAAAAAGACTATTGATAGACGGCCGCCAGGTCGAAGAAACGCGGGTTGTCCTCCTGAGCGGCACCCGCATTGAGGATTTTGACTACGAGACTGAAAATCGCAAGCAACTTAAGGGAAATGTCTATCTGGCGCGGGTGACGCGCGTAGAACCATCGCTTCAGGCTGCCTTCGTTGAATATGGCGGCAATCGCCAGGGCTTTCTCGCTTTCAGTGAAATCCACCCGGACTATTACCGCATCCCGATCGAAGACCGCGAAGCGCTGATGGCGGCTGAGCGCGCCTCCGCCGATGAAGAAGATGGCGACGCCGAAGACGGCGATGCGCCGGAGACCCTTGGTGGCGAAGACACCGATGATGAGGACAACCGCCCAAAAAGGTCACATCGCAAGTACAAAATCCAGGAAGTAGTGTCGCGCAAGCAGATCATGCTGGTGCAGGTCGTCAAAGAAGAGCGCGGCAACAAGGGCGCTGCGCTGACCACCTACCTGTCACTTGCAGGCCGCTATTGTGTGCTGATGCCAAACTCCACCCGCCGTGGTGGTGTCAGCCGGAAAATCACCAACGCCGCCGACCGCAAGCGCCTGAAAGGCATTGTCAGCGGGCTGGACACACCAGATGGTGTGGCCGTGATTGTGCGCACCGCCGGTGCCAAGCGCACAAAGACCGAAATTTCGCGCGACTATGCCTATCTGTCGAAGCTGTGGGACGAAATCCGCACCCGCACGCTGGAATCACAGGCCCCAAGCCTGATCCATGAAGAAGGTGACCTGATCAAGCGGTCCATCCGTGATCTCTACACAAGTGAGGTTGACGAGGTTCTGGTTGAGGGCGAAGAAGCCTACAAGACAGCGCGCAACCAGATGAAGATGCTGATCCCCAGCCATTTGAAGAAGGTGCAGAAATACGAGGACAATCTGCCGATCTTCCAGCGCTATCAGGCTGAACAGCAGATGGACACCATCCACAGCCCGCAGGTGACGCTGAAATCAGGCGGGTATCTGGTGATCAACCAGACCGAGGCACTGGTCGCTGTCGATGTGAACTCGGGCCGCTCAACGCGTGAGCGGAATATTGAGGAAACGGCACTCAAGACCAATCTTGAGGCCGCGGACGAGCTGGGCCGCCAGTTGCGCCTTCGCGATCTGTCCGGGCTGATCGTTGTCGATTTCATCGATATGGAAGAGAACAAAAACCGCAACACTGTCGAACGCCGCATGAAAGATGCGATGCGGAACGACAGGGCGCGGATCCAGATCGGGTCGATCAGCCATTTCGGTCTTCTGGAAATGTCGCGCCAGCGGTTGCGGATCAGCTTTAATGAATCGATCAGCAATGTCTGCCCGCATTGTGAAGGCACCGGGCGTGTCCGCTCAGTCGAAACAGCGGCTTTGCAATTGCTGCGCGCCATCGAGGACGAAGCCTCGAAAGGCAAGATGGATCAGCTGCGGATCACCATGCATAACGATGTTGCGTTGTATATCCTCAACCACAAGCGCGCATCTGTCACTGCGCTGGAAGAACAATTCGGCATCTCCATCGTCATTCTGGCCGACCCCAACCTGACCGCGACCGAGCATAATGCCGAGCGTGTGGGATGGCAGGGCAGCAATCAGCGCAAGCCAGCCAAAACCGCAAAACCTGCTACGGCTGATGTTGAGGCTGTTGACGAGGCTGACAGTGCCGAGAGTGAGGATCGTCCCGAGGCCGATGAGGCCAGTGAGGATGACCAGCCACGTCGGCGCAAGCGTGGACGGCGGGGCGGTCGGCGGCGGCGGCGGCGCGGCGGTGAAGCAGCAGATAACGCTGTTGACGCCGATGCAGCTGCAAATGATGACGCTGCAAATGATGGCAATACCGCCAGCGATGCATCCACCGAGGCTGCGGCACCAGATCAGGAAGACGGCAAAAGTTCAGAAGACGGCAAAAGTTCAGAAGACGGCAAGGGGTCAGAAGACGGAAAGTCTGGTCGTTCGCGTCGCCGTCGTGGGCGCGGTCGTGGCAAGAACGCTGCTGACAACGCCGTTGACAATGCTGGCACAACAACAGATGCCGGCAGCGATGCCGCTGATGCCGTATCGAGCGATGCCGACACAGCTGCAACAGAGTCTGACAGTTCCGGCACTGATTCTGCCAGCACGGCCAAGCCAAAGACACGTGCAAGGAAGAAAGCGGCCACGGTAGCCGCAGATTCAGACTCGCCAGCAGATACCAGTGACAGTGCTGATACTGGCGATAGTGCAGATACCGGTGACGCCGGCAATACAGCACCAAAGGCGCGCAAGAAAGCCGCCAAGAAGGGTGCCGCAGCTACCAAGAAAAAAGCCGCCAAGAAGGCAACAACCAAGAAAAAGGCCGCTGCAAAGAAAGCCGCACCCAAGACTGCGGCGAAAACGGCTGCCAAGAAAGCTGCCAAGAAGGCTGCCGCAAAACCTGACACGGATGATGCCGCCGCCAGCAGCAGTAATACTAATGTTGCCAAGCGCGCGCCGATCAGCTCGGCACCTGCGGATGTGGTTGAGGTCGGCAGCGATGCGCCGGCCAAGCCGAGAACAGGCTGGTGGAACCGCGGCTAGCCGTTATTCGGCGGCGCTGCTGCCAACCTGTCTTAGATACGAAGGAAGCCAGTCGTTGATTCTGCGACTGGCTTCTTTCATGTCCGCCGTGCTGCCTGCATAGGACAGACGCAGATGGCGATGCCCCTCGACCGTGTCAAAATCAACACCGGGCGTTACCGCAACATGCGTCTCGTTCAGCATCGCTTCGGCCATAGCGATGGAATCAGGTGTTGTCATACCCAGCTTGCTGATATCCACATACAGATAGAACGCGCCGTCGGACGGTGCCATGTCACCCAGAAAATCCTGCGGCAGACGGCTTGTCAGGATGTCCCTGTTTTCGCGATATCGCGCCGCCTCGGCGTCCAGCGCCGCATAATCATCAAAGGCTGCAATGGCGCCGGCCTGCATCGGACGTGGCGGGCCGATATACATGTTCTGCGCCAGACGTTCCACTGTATCCACCAGGTCGGGCGGAAAAATTGCCCAGCCAACACGCCACCCTGTCATGGCAAAGAATTTCGAGAAGGAATTGACGACAATCACGCTGTCACTGTGCAACAGGGCCGTGGTTGGCCGCCCGCCAAATGTCAGCCCATGATAGATTTCGTCCATGATCAGACGCACACCGTTCTTGTGGCACCAGATGCACACATCGCGCACATCGTCATCACTCATCACCACACCGGTGGGATTGGCCGGGCTTGCCAGCAACATGCCGTCAGGCAAAGGCTCGCCAGATGCGACCAGGGCCTCAAGGCTTGGTAACCATCCCTCAGCCGCACGCGCCGGCATCAATACCGGCTCCAGACCCAGCGCCTTCAGCAGATTCCGGTAAGCCGGATAACCGGGCGTAGCAACTGCAATCTTGTCGCCGCGGTCAAAACCGGCCAGAAACGCAAGAGCAAAGCCAAGTGAAGACCCCGGGGTGACGGCAATACATGCCGGATCAACCTTTGCCCCGTACCAGTCGGCATAATGACCGGCAATGCGCCGGCGTAACGGCAACTCGCCGAGAGCCACCGAATAGCCATGCGTAGACACCTCGTCCAGCGCCTTTATCAGCGCCCTGTTGACGGCTGGTGGTGGCGGCGAGGATGGCTGCCCAACCTCCAGATGGATCACATCTGCGCCCGTTGCTTCCAGCTCCTTGGTGGCATTCATTACAGCCATCGCAAGGAAGGTGGGAACCATGTTCGTTGTTGTCTTTTTCAGTGCCATTGTCTGCCTATGTCCGCTTACCATCGTCACAAATAGGGCGTATGTCGGTCACGCAGAGGCAACAGGGCCTCTGACAAAACGTAATTTTGATGCATGAAGCCACATAAGTGCCACGTTCGTGTGACATGAGATAGGGGCAATCAGAATATTTTCACCCGAAATTGTCTTTATCTGCGTTATTTTCACGATCATCGCCATGCGGCAGGCGCAATAACACGGAGACAGCATGCCAACCAGCCTATGCAACACAGCCGGCGTTTCAACGCCCGTCACTATGCAGGTGCCAGTCGGTTTTAAGGCGCTGGTGAAAACGATGCGCTGGCTTGTATTGGCAGCTGTCACGCTCTGCGTATTGGTGGCTGGCAGCACGTCGCTGCGCGCCAATATGATCCGCGATGCCGAAATCGAGGCAGGCCTCGAAACACTCGTCCAGCCGCTGGCGCTGGCGGCCGGTTATGCGCCCGGTGAAATCACGGTGCGGGTTGTCATCAATCCCAAATATAATGCCTTCGTCGCTGGCAAGCGCACGATCTATGTGCATTCCGGTCTTATCCTGCAGGCTGATGATGTGCTGGAATTTCTGGGCGTGATGGCGCATGAGATCGGCCATATAAAGGCTGGTCACGTGCCGCGTCTTGACGAGGCACAACAGCAGGCCAGCGGTGCCGCCGCACTGGCAACCATTGCTGCCATGGCCATTGCGGCAGGTGGCAGCGGCGATGCGGCAGCCGGTGTTCTGATCGGTGGCAGCGACCGCGCCAACCGGGTCTTTCTGTCTTCGGTCAGGCGCAATGAATCCGTTGCTGATGAAATCGGTCTGGCATTGATGGACAAGGCAGCCTTGTCCTCTGTCGGTCTGCGCAATGTGATGCAGCGGATGGCACGCCAGCGCGCCCTGCCGGAAAGCCGCCAGTCGATTTATTATTCGACGCATCCGGCATCTGCTGAACGTCTGCAAGCTCTGCAGGATCATGTCAATTTGTCACCGCACTCAGCGAATGCGCCTTCATCTGATATGACACGGCTATATGCCCGTATGATCAGCAAGATGTTCGCCTGGACCGAGAACCCGCAACGCGTCCTGAACAAGAATGGTGGTACGAACGCTCGTGCCGATGACCGCCGATATGCCCTCGCCATTGCCAGCTATCGGCAGGGTGATTTGCGATCAGCACTCGATCACATGGAATATCTGTTGTCAGCCTATCCCGATGATCCCTTCTTTCACGAATTCCACGGCGACATCCTGTTCGCATTGGCGCGCCCCGGCGATGCCGCCGCCGCTCTCGAAGCCGCCCTTGCCCGCCGCCCGGCCAGCCCGCTGGTACAACTGACCCTTGGCCGCGCGCTGCTGGCCACCGGCGACAAGGCCAATTTGCCGCGCGCTATCAAGATTTTGCAAACCGCGCGTGAGGGTGAACCACTCTGGGCCTTTCCCGCGCGCCAGCACGCCATCGCCCTTGGGCGCGCCGGGCATGTTGCAGCGGCCGATCTGGCGCTGGCCGAAGAGTCTATTCTGCGGGGTGACGAAGACCGTGCCGTAAAGCTCGCCCGCCGCGCAATATCGCACGCCAATGTTGATGCGGTGATCCGGAGCCGCGCCAGCGACATCATTTTCCGCTATGACGGTGCGGCTGACTGACACCGTTATCGCGCTAGGCAGACAGGACAGTGATTGCTATATCTTTGCACCGTATCGCCAACCCGCAAAACAGTGCTGCCAGCAACGATCCATGCGGCGTCACCGGACAAGACCAGAGTTGCACAGGAAAAGAACAGGAGACACAGATGACCCGCACCCTGAGATCGATGATCATCAGCCTTGTGCTTTTATTGGGCGGGCAGTTGATCAGTGTCCTGCCAGCCAGCGCCGATATCACCGATGCTGACAAGGCGATGATCGAAAAGATGTTCGAAGAGTATATCCGCGCAAACCCCGAGCTTGTCCGCCAGGTATTGGTTGACCTTGCCCAGCGCGAAGCAGATGCCGCGATGGAGGTGGCGCTGACCATCCTGCAGAATGATGACGGCGATCCATTTATGGGCAATCCCGATGCCGGCACAGTGATCTATGAGTTCAGCGACTATAATTGCGGCTATTGCAAACGCGTGTTCACCCCGCTGCGCCAGCTGATTGAGGAAGACGGCGATATCAAGCTGGTGATCAAGGAGTTCCCGATCCTCAGCCAGTCATCGCTGCTGGCAGCACAGGCAGCTATCGCCGCCCAGGCGCAGGACGTCTTTCCAGCCTACCATGTGGCGATGATGACATCGCGCGGGGCAGTGACGATGGAGGGCATCATGTCCGCCGCTGGCGATGCTGGTGCCGATCTGGATCGCCTGCAAAAAGATATGAACAGCGCCGAAGTAGCACTGATTATTGAGCGTACACGCGCCGCTGCCCAGCAGCTGGACATTTCCGGCACCCCCGGCCTGGTGATCGGCAGACAGGTTATCCCGGGCGCAATTGATATCGATCAGATGCGCCAGATCATTGCCGAAGAACGGGCAAGAACCAGCTAGCAGGGACCATTGATCTTGCGATGAATGGCTGGACTGTTGCTGCCATTGCCGCTATGTCACCCCGCGAAGGGCTTTGAATGCAGCCCGACTTTAATGATAGGCTTTGTTCCATGACTACTGCACCGCGAATACTGGTGATCAACGGTCCCAACCTGAACATGCTCGGCACGCGTGAACCGGAAGTCTATGGGTATGACACGCTTGATGACATTGAGACGCGCTGCCGTGCAGTGACTGACGATGCCGGCGCTGTGCTCGACTGGATGCAATCCAACAGCGAGGCCGTTATCCTCGATACGATCCATCAGGCTGTTGGCAACGCCGACTGGATCGTCATCAATGCAGCCGCGCTGACACATACGTCGGTGGCGGTGCGCGACGCGCTGGCCATGTTCAGTGGTGGCAAGATCGAAGTTCACCTGTCCAACACCCACACGCGCGAGGCCTTTCGTCAGACATCGATGATTTCACCGGTGGCGAATGGCGTTGTTATGGGATTTGGCGCGATGTCCTATATCATGGCTATCAGAGGCATTCTTGAAATGGCAAGGGAGACCGAAACTCATGGCTAAAGCTCCAAAAGCATCTGCCGGCGCAGATACGGCACTGGTCAAGGCACTTGCCGACATCCTGGACGATGCTGGTCTTGCAGAACTGGAATATGAGACAGAGGCTGTTACGGTTCGTCTGTCACGCATAAGCGGCAATATGGCACCCGCCATGCCGGTGGCACCTGTCGCTGCGCCCGCCGCCCCGTTTGGCGAGGCAGCATCTGCCGCCAGCACCGCCGCAACACCAGCTGATGCCGCTGCGCATCCGGGTGCCGTTACATCGCCGATGGTCGGCACCGCCTATACTTCTCCCGAGCCGGGCGCCGATGCCTTTATCGAAGTGGGCAGTGCGGTGAAGAAGGGACAAACCCTGCTGATTGTCGAAGCCATGAAGGTCATGAACCCGATCACCGCGCCGAAAGACGGCACTGTCAGCCAGATCCTCGTGCAGAACGCACAGCCGGTCGAATTCGGCGAAGCCCTGGTCATCATCGAGTAATGTTCAAGAAAATACTCATCGCCAATCGGGGGGACGTCGCGTTGCGGGTGCTGCGCGCCTGCAAGGAAATGCAGATCCCCACCGTGATCGTTCATTCCACAGCGGATGCTGATTCGATGCCGGTGCGCCTTGCTGACGAATCTGTCTGCATCGGCCCGCCAAGCAGCAGCGAGTCCTATCTGAACGTCGCCGCCATTATCACAGCAGCCGGTATTACAGGCGCTGATGCTGTGCATCCGGGCGTCGGTTTTCTTGCTGAGAATGCTGATTTTGCTGATATCGTCGCGGCACACGGGCTGACCTTCATTGGCCCCGAACCGCGCCATATTCGCTCGATGGGTGACAAGGTAGAGGCAAAAATCACGGCTGCCGAAGCCGGATTGCCGCTGGTTCCAGGATCGCCCGGCGCTGTTCCGACCCTTGGTGATGCAAAGCGCATCGGTGCCGAGGTTGGCTATCCGCTGCTGGTAAAGGCGGCGTCTGGCGGCGGCGGCCGCGGGATGAAGGTTGCCGAAACCGCTGACGGGCTTGCCGAAGCGTTCAGTTCTGCGCGTTCAGAGGCGAAAGCAGCCTTCGGGGACGATACTGTTTATCTGGAACGCTATCTTGGTCAGCCCCGTCACATAGAAGTTCAGGTGATCGCTGACAGCCACGGCAATGTGGTGCATCTGGGTGAACGCGAATGTTCAATCCAGAGACGCCACCAGAAACTGTTCGAGGAAGCCCCCTCACCGGCGCTGAGCCCCGAACAGCGGCAAGAGATCGGCACTATTGCTGCCGAGGCCACCCGCCATATGGGCTATCTTGGTGTCGGCACGATGGAATTCCTGTATGAAAACGGCGCGTTCTTTTTCATCGAGATGAACACCCGTCTGCAGGTCGAACACCCGATCACCGAAGAGATCACCGGCGTTGATCTGGTGCGCGAACAGGTGCGCATTGCTGCTGGCATGCCGCTGTCTTTCACACAGGAAGACATCACCTTCACCGGCCATGCCATTGAATGCCGTATCAATGCCGAGCATCCGGAAACCTTTATGCCCACACCCGGTAAGGTCACCGCGTTCCATGCGGCCGGCGGGCCCGGTATCCGCGTTGATTCCTGTCTTTATACAGGCTATTCGATCCCGCCCTTTTACGACAGCCTGATTGCCAAGCTGATCGTCTATGGCGATGACCGCGACAAGTGCCTTGCACGGCTGCGCCGCGCGCTGGCTGAATTTATTGTCGAGCCGATCCCCACGACGCTTGGCCTGCATGAACGCCTTGTTGATGCCGAGGCCGTCAAGGATGGCAGCTATAACATTCGCTGGCTTGAGGAAAAATTCCTTGCCGGCGATGACAGCGGCACGGCCGAATAGTATCGGGCCCAATGGCTGAACGGTTCGCCTTTTCGCCGGAAACTCTGATCAAGGCCTATTCGCTCGGGGTCTTTCCCATGGCGGACAGTGCGGACAGCCAGGACATTCGCTTTTATGACCCTGATGTCCGCGCCCTGATCCCGCTTGGCTGGCATGATGGCCGGAAGCCCGAATTTCATTTGCCGCGACGGTTGGCCCGGACTGTGAAGAGACACCCGTTTATGGTGACTTTTGACCGCGACTTTGCCGGGGTCATCACACAATGCGCAGCACCATCACAAACCCGCGCTGATACTTGGATCAATGCCGATATCCGCGCGCTCTATATCGCGCTTCACAAGCTGGGCTTTGCGCATTCGGTAGAGGTGTGGGAGGGCAAGCAACTGGTTGGCGGGCTTTATGGCGTGGCGCTGCGGGCTGCTTTCTTCGGCGAATCAATGTTCTCACGCCGCACGGATGCCTCAAAGATTGCGCTTGTCCATCTGGTGGCGCGGTTGCGCACCGGCGGGTTTGAATTGCTTGACGCCCAGTTCAGCAATGATCATCTGCTGCAATTCGGTATTTATGAGCTGCCGCGCGAACGCTTTCAGCAGCGCCTTGCGCATGCGCTGTCACTATCGGCTGACCTGCATCTGGAGACAGACAGCCGCGATCTGGTCGATGCCATGCTCGCCGAGGCTCAGCGCTGAATTATCGGCACCCGGCTCAGTCAGACTCGCAGCTGAGAAGCGTGATGTCATAGACCGGATGTTCGAGCGCCGATACCGCCGGGCTGGACGAAAACATCCAGCCATCAAAGACAGGTTTCGGCAGCGCTAAGGGGTCATGGCCGCGATCAACGATCTCCAGAAAGGCGGCATCTTCGGGGGGCAGCTCCGGCGGACGGAAGGCACAGCGATGCACGGTCACGCCCAAGGTGCCAAAGCTCAGCTCGCTGCCGATCATGGCCGATAATGTTGAAATACGTGCGGTGATCTTGTCGAGGGCCTGCAGCGTTGCTGTCTCACCCTCAAGCCAGTCTGCCTGTGCCGGGCTGGCCAGCAGACAGCCAGCGATGAAGACAGGTAGCAATCGGGCTGCGCGCATCGGGCCGTCTTCAGGTGCCATCACTGCCAGCAGCAAAGACAGCCTTGCCCAGAAGATCGGTCAGGCTGACCGGGTCCCGTGTGTCATAAATCACATCGCCCGCCTGCAGCATGTCCAGCTCTGCCCCCGGCAGCAATTCCAGATAATTGCCGCCCAGCAGGCTGGCCGCGGTAATTCGGGCACTGCTGTCGGCAGGCACCTGAATGGCCGGGTCCAGCGCAATCACAATCCGCGCCGAATAGGTTGCAGGGTCGAGTTCCTGACGCACGATCTGGCCTACCTTGATGCCCGATATACGCACATCATCACCCACAGACAGACCGCCAGTCGCGCCAAATTCCGCTTTAATCTCATAGCCGCCCGAGCCGCGCAGATCAGCAGCTTCATAGGCAATCGACAAAAAGGCAACGGCAGCCAGAAGCACCACCGCCCCCATCACCGTTTCCAGCATGCTGCGTTGCATGTTTGCCTCCCGTCAGTTGGTGTGCGCACCAGCTGGTGTGCAAAGGCGCCATCCCGTGTGCCCAATCCTGCCCATGCGTCCTTTCATCATGGTCAACCGGGGCTCCAGGGTTCGTAATCACCTGTGGCCGCTGCCCGCTTGCCACCTTTTAATACATGACCCGCCGGACGATGCGCAAATTTTGTTCCTGTCAGATTCGGCAAATGGTCCTGTTGCCAGCCATGACGGTCATACCCGTCAGCGGGCGGCGGTGATTCTTCGGTATGATGCAACCAGCCATGCCATTCAGCCGGCACCTTGGATGCCTCCACGATACCATTATAACGGACATAGCGGCGCGGCGGCTTGTTGGCCCGCGCCTTCTTTTCCTCATGATAGGTGTTACCAAAGGCATCACTGCCAATCTGGCGCGTGTGAAACCGGATAAACAATCTGGTTACGAAATCCATGGTGTTGGCAACCCCCTCATCACTCGTCTGCCCTTCCTTCGTCTTATGGCAGTGGCACCTCACGCCAATGGCGGCCTTTGGCTGTGGCGCTTATTGCCAGTGGCGCGCTTTTATACCTTTGGCAAATTATGCAATACCAAGACCGCTCCGGCGGGCTACTATAGGCCGAGGCTACCCGCCGCGTCCAGTGGTCACAGACGGTCTGGGCTGGACCAGGGGCGCGACAAATAAACAACATGGTTAACGGGCATGGCAGCCGACCGCGACACAAACCCGATCCACAAAGATTGGATCAAGGCAAGCCAATTTTTCGCTAAAATTACAAATTTGCTACTTGTTCCCGGCGCGCAATATCAGGTAGTTTCCAAGCGTTGGTACCGCTAAATCTTGTGTTTTTCCTGCCAGCACTATGAAAAAAGTATCAAGATTCAATTACTAATCGGCCATTACTTAAGCCGGTTTGCAAAGACAGATTCAGAGGAAGATAAATGCACTTTGAAAGACGCTTCACCTCCGCCGGGACGGACCCCTATCAGGCGCTCGAATTCAGATCAGCCGCAAGCGAGATCAGAAATCCCGACGGGACGGTTGTGTTCCGCGCTGAACATGTCGAGGTGCCGACGCAATTTTCGCAGGTCGCAACCGACATCCTGGCACAGAAATATTTCCGCAAGGCAGGTGTGCCTGCAGTCCTGAAGCGTGTTGAGGAAAGCGCCGTGCCGTCGTGGCTCTGGCGCTCTGTCCCTGACGAGAAAGCGCTGGCGAAACTGCCCGAGGAGGATCGCTTTGTTGGCGAGACATCGTCGAAGCAGGTATTCAACCGTCTTGCCGGCACATGGACATATTGGGGCTGGAAAGGCGGCTATTTCTCAACCGAGGAAGACGCGCGCACCTATCATGACGAGATGTGCTACATGCTGGCGGCCCAGATGGCGGCACCGAATTCACCGCAGTGGTTTAACACCGGAATGCATTGGGCTTACGGTATTGACGGGCCAAGCCAGGGGCATTTCTATGTTGACTACAAGACGGGTGAACTGACCCGTTCAGCCAGCGCCTATGAACATCCCCAGCCACATGCCTGTTTCATCCAGTCGGTGAATGACGATCTGGTAAATGAAGGCGGCATCATGGATCTGTGGGTCCGTGAGGCGCGCCTGTTCAAATATGGGTCAGGCACAGGATCAAACTTCAGCCGTATCCGCGGTGAAGGTGAGAGCCTGTCAGGTGGCGGCAAGTCATCCGGTCTGATGAGCTTCCTGCGCATTGGCGACCGCGCAGCCGGTGCCATCAAGTCAGGCGGCACCACACGCCGCGCGGCCAAGATGGTCACGGTTGATGTCGACCATCCGGATATCGAAAACTATGTCGACTGGAAAGTTGTCGAGGAACAGAAGGTCGCGGCGCTTGTTGCCGGCTCCAAGCTTGCCCAGAAGCATATGGGCGAGGTGATGGCCGCCTGTCAGCTGACTGAAGGTCTGGACGGTGATGACCGGTTTGACCCGCGTGAGAATCGGGCCCTGAAAAAGGCCATCATGCGGGCCCGCGACGTGATGATTCCGGAAAACTATGTCCAGCGCGTGATCCAGTTTGCG
>MDSV01218326.1_pt1 | contig 19713 bp, 20 predicted proteins | sample 810851 | NCBI WGS metagenome assembly MDSV01 (sample SAMN05326640, study PRJNA326480) | marine metagenome | isolation source: seawater | place: Atlantic Ocean: North East | collected 2012 | reverse complement strand
GTGCTCGGCTGGTACGACAACGAGTGGGGCTACAGCAACCGCCTGGTCGATCTCGTCGGGTTGGTCGGCGCCACACCGTGAGCATGCCGAGCCTGGATGCGCTCCAGGTCGCCGGCCATGTCGTCATCGTTCGGGTGGACTTCAATGTCCCCCTGGCCGACGACGGCGCTGGCGGCCGAGTCATCACCGACACGGGCCGCATCCACGCGGCATTGCCTACCATCGAGTACCTGCGGGAACACCGAGCACGCATCCTGCTGCTCGCCCACCTCGGGCGACCCAAAGGTGTCGTGACCCCGGAAGCGAGCCTGGAACCGGTAGCGCAGGAACTGTCTCGTGTGTTGTCCATCGACGTCCCCCTGGCGGCCGATCTGGCTCAGGCGCGAGACGAACTCAACCGAGCATCGGACGGCGGTGTGGTCGTCTTGGAGAACATCCGATTCGATGCTCGTGAAACGAGTAAGGACCCAGCCGAGCGAGCCGCGCTCGCCCGTGAGTTGGCCGACCTCGGGGACTTCTTCGTCTCCGATGGTTTCGGTGTCGTGCACCGAGAGCAGGCCTCGGTAACCGAGCTCGCTGCGTTCCTGCCGCACGCGGCTGGTCGGCTGGTGGAGCGCGAGTCGGCAGTTTTCTCGCAGTTGCTGGCTCAACCTCAACGGCCGTACGTGGTCATCCTGGGCGGGTCAAAGGTCAGCGACAAACTCGGAGTCATCGGCAATCTGATTCCCCACGTCGATCGACTCCTGATCGGCGGCGGAATGGCCTTCACATTCTTGGCGGCCCAAGGGTTCTCGGTGGGCGATTCTCTTCTGGAAGCCGATCAACTAGCGACGGTTGAGGCGTACCTGGAACAGGCCAGTCGGCGTGGCATCGAGGTGGTTCTTCCCGTCGATGTAATGGTCGCCGATCGTTTCGCTGCGGATGCGGACATCAAGGTGGTGGCGGCGGACGAGATCCCGAACGGCTGGATGGGTGTGGATATCGGCCCGAAAACCATGGAGGAGTTTGCTCGGTACATCGCCGCTGCAGGCACAATCGTGTGGAACGGGCCGATGGGTGTGTTCGAGATGGAGCCGTTCGCGGCGGGGACCAGGGCGGTCGCCGACACCATGGCGCGAGCCCCTGGGATGACGGTTGTCGGCGGTGGTGACTCGGCGGCAGCAATTCGGATCCTGGGAGTCGACGAGAAGTGCTTCGATCACATCAGCACCGGTGGGGGAGCGAGCTTGGAGTTCCTCGAAGGCAAAGAGTTACCCGGGTTGGCGGTATTGGCAGCGGCCAGCACAGACATGGATGACACCAAGGAGAACGAATGACCGAGCGCAAGCCCTTGATGGCTGGCAATTGGAAGATGAACATCAACCACTTCGAGGCGATCGCCCTCGTTCAGAAGCTGGCCTTCGGGTTGAACGAGAAGGACCTCGAGGCCGTTGAGGTCGCGGTTCTCCCACCATTCACCGATGTTCGCAGCGTGCAGACCCTCATCGAAGGAGACCACTACGACATCGCGTACGGCGGTCAGGATCTGTCCGTTCATGCATCCGGTGCGTTCACCGGTGAAGTCTCCGGATCCATGCTGGCGAAACTGGGATGCACCTTCGTTGTCGTGGGGCACAGCGAGCGGCGAGAAAACCACCGCGAGGATGATGCCCTCGTCAACGCGAAGGCCAAGGCGGCACTGGCGAACGATCTGGTGCCCATCGTGTGCGTCGGTGAAGGTCTGGCCGTTCGTCAGTCGGGCGGACATGTCGACTTCGTGCGAGACCAGATTCGGGGGTCGCTCGATGGTCTCAGCGCGGACCAGGTCGGTGGGCTCGTCATTGCCTACGAGCCGGTCTGGGCGATCGGCACCGGTGAGGTCGCGACCGGCGACGACGCCCAAGAAGTGTGCGCGGCGATTAGGAGAGACATCGAGCAGCGCCTGGGAGCCTCATGCGCGGAGTCCGTCCGCATTTTGTACGGCGGATCGGTGAAAGCGGCGAATGCGGCGGGAATCATGAGCCAGCCGGACGTCGATGGATGCTTGGTCGGCGGAGCAAGCCTCGACCCGGACGAATTCATCGGCATAGTCCGGTACCGGCTACACCCCGAGATGTTGGCCTAAACCTCGCAGGTATCGTTTTCCCCGATGATCACCGTTCTCACCATCGTCCTCGCAGTGCTCCTGGCAATCACCAGTTCGCTGCTCGTCGTCCTGATCCTGCTGCACCGCGGCAAGGGCGGGGGACTGTCCGACCTCTTTGGTGGCGGCGTAACCTCGTCGGTCGGAGGCTCGTCGGTGGCGGAGAAGAATCTCGACCGGCTCACGGTGGGCATCGGGCTCGTGTGGGCTGCGAGCATCGTGGCCGTCGGCTTAATCATCAGCACCTAGTTCGTCGAGGCAATCACACGTCATTTCAACAAGCGGCGTCGAACACCAGGAGGAAATTCATGGCCGGAGGCAGTGCGATTCGAGGCAGCCGTGTCGGGGCAGGCCCGATGGGTGAAGCCGAGCGCGGAGAAGCAGCCCCGCGCATCTACGTGTCTTTCTGGTGCGCGAACGGGCACGAGTCGCGTCCGAGCTTCGCCACCGATGCCGAAGTTCCGGAGGAATGGGACTGCGCTCGCTGCGGTCTGCCCGCCGGATCGGATAAGGAGAATCCTCCGGCGCCACCGAAGAACGAGCCGTACAAGACACATTTGGCTTACGTAAAGGAGCGACGCTCAGACAAAGATGGCGCGGCGATCTTGCAAGAAGCGCTGGATCGACTGCACGGAAAGTAGACACAGCCCCCACCGCTGCAGGGGCTACGCCTGCAGCGCGCGCTCCACTGTCGTTCGTAGCGATTCCCACGACGAGACAAATGCCGTCTCACCGGCGGCCTCCAGTTCTGTGCATATTTCCTGAAAGTCGATTCCCACCTGGGCCAGATCCTCCAGAACCGATTGGGCGGCCTCCTGGCGACCGGAGACCGTGTCGCCATCGAACCGGCCTTCGGTCACCACTGCCTCGAGCGTCGGCTCAGGAACCGTATTGACGCACCCGGGCGCTGCGAGTTGCATGACGTACCGGGTTGGGTCGTAGTCGGGGTGCTTGACGCCGGTACTGGCCCACAGCGGGCGTTGCGGGCGGGCTCCCGCGGCCGCGAGTCGACGCCAGTCATCGGACGCGGTGTGAATCTCGTACGCGTGCCACGCGAGGTGGGCGTTGGCGATGGCAGCGCGTCCCCGGAGTCCGTCGGCGAGCGCCGAAGTGCTCTCGGATAGCTGAGCGTCGACGGCGATGTCCACGCGGCTGACAAAGAACGACGCGACGGACTCAATGCCGGACACGTCCACGCCAGAATCGTGCGCGCGCCCTATCCCGGCGGTGTGCGCAGCCATCACCTCGCGGTACCGGTCGATCGAAAAGATCAGCGTGACGTTCACGCTGATACCTTCGGCGAGAGTCCGAGTGATGGCGGGCAGCCCGGCAGTGGTGGCGGGAATCTTGATCATGGCGTTGGGGCGATCCACCAGCGTCCAGAGCTCGCGCGCTTGGTTAACGGTGGCCTCTGTGTCATGCGCCAGCCGCGGGTCGACTTCGATGGATACCCGCCCGTCGAGACCACCAGTGCTCGCGTAGACGGGCGCAAGGATGTCGCACGCGGCGCGAACGTCGTCGGTGGTGAGTGTGCGGATCGCGAAGTCCACGTCGACGCCCGTCACTCGGAGATCCTGCAACTGCGCCGCGTAATCATCCCCACCGCCGGCGATTGCCTTCTGGAAAATCGTCGGGTTGGTCGTGACGCCGGATATTGCCCGCTCCTGCACCAGGCGTTGCAGGTCGCCGTCCAAACGGGCACGACTCAGGTCGTCCAACCACAGGCTCACTCCCGCCGCCGTGAGCTCCGTGAGGACCGAGGGGGTCATGAGTTCAGCGCAGCCAGAACTCGTCGAGTGGCGTCGGCAACGGCATCCGCTGTCACACCGAATTCGGAGAACAACCGGGATGCGTCACCACTGGCACCGAAGTGATCCAAGCCGACGATGGCGCCGTCGTCGCCGACGTACCGATGCCAGCCGATGGTCGATCCGGCCTCGACGGCGACTCGGGCAGGAACATCGGGGCGAATCACCGCGTCCCGATACGACCGTTCTTGTTGGTCGAACCATTCCAGGCACGGCAAGCTCGCCACGTTCACCTCGATGCCCTCACCGGCTAGGTGCTCTGCGGCCTGGACGGCAAGGTGCACCTCCGATCCGGTGGCCATGATCGTTGCGCGAGGTTCGGGCGCGTGCCGGACCAGGTAGCCACCGGCGTGCACGCCATCGAGAACCGATGTCGGTTCGGTGTCGAGAACCGGGAGGCCCTGCCTGCTGAGGACGATTCCGATCGGTTCCCGACGGCGGAGAATGGCGAGCCAAGCGGCGGACGTCTCGCGTGCGTCCGCAGGCCTACACACGGCGAATCCGGGTATGGCGCGAAGGGACCACAGGTGCTCGATCGGTTGGTGAGTCGGCCCATCCTCACCTAGGCCGATGGAATCATGCGTCCACACGAAGGTGCTCGGTGCCTGCATCAACGCGGCAAGTCGTACGGCGCCGCGCATGTAATCGCTGAAAACCAGAAAAGTCCCGCAGAAGGGCCGCGTGAGGCCATCCACCGCAATCCCGTTGACGATGGCTCCCATGGCATGCTCGCGAATGCCAAAGTGAATGACCCGACCGAACGGCGAAGACGTTGCGGTTTCCTCCGGCAGAAAACTCTTGGCGCCCGCGATCGAGGTGTTGTTCGACTCAGCCAGGTCCGCCGAGCCTCCCCACAGCTCGGGCATGACAGTCGCTAGCGCACTGATGGTGTCCCCAGATGCTTTCCTGGTCGCGATCGCAGCGCCGGATTCGAAAGACGGCAGGACGGATTCCACGTCGTCGGGCAAGTCGTGGGCGGTGAGGCGGTCCAGCAGTGCGGCTCGTGAGGGTTGCGAGGTTCTCCATGCATCAATGGCCGCGGCCCACGTGGCTCGATGAGCTGCCCCACGGATCGCTCTTTCGGAGCGGATTCGCTCGAGAAGCGCCTGATCGAAGACGAAAGCCTGACCCGGATCCAGGCCCAGCTGACTCTTCGTGGCGCCCACTTCATCATCACCCAGCGCGGACCCGTGCGACTTAGACGTGCCACGCGCGTGCGGAGCAGGCCACGCGATTGTCGTGCGCACGCGAACGAAGCTCGGAGCCGTGGTGCAGGCTGACGACGCTCGAAGCGCTGCGTCGATGGCCGCGATGTCGACATCACCGTTGTCGAGCATGTCGACTTCGTGCACGTCCCAGCCGTAGGACCGGTAACGGCCAACGACGTCCTCGTCGAACGCGAGGGCCGTGTCGCCCTCGATGGAGATGCGGTTGTCGTCCCACAGGACACAGAGGCCGGCTAACTGCTGGCGACCGGCCAAGGAACTCGCTTCCGCGGAGATGCCTTCTTCCAGGTCACCGTCTGAGGCCATCACCCAGACCCGGTAGTCGAAAGGACTGTTAGGTGAGTCCGGGTCGAAAAGACCCCGCTCGAAACGGGCGGCCATCGCCATTCCCACGGCCGTGGCCACGCCCTGGCCCAGCGGCCCCGTGGTCGTCTCGACACCCGGGGTGTGCCCGAACTCCGGGTGCCCGGGGGTTAGTGATCCCCAGCGCCGGAAGGAGCGTAGGTCGTCCATGTCCACGCCGATTCCCGAGAGGAACAGTTGGCCGTAGAGCGTCAAACTCGAGTGCCCGGCGCTCAGGACGAATCGATCGCGTCCCGGCCAGGAGGGATCAGATGAGTCGTGTCGGACGTAGTCTCGAAAAAGCAGGTAGGCGATCGGCGCAAGCGACATCGCTGTTCCCGGGTGACCGTTGCCGACGGACTGCACCGCATCCATAGCCAGAGCGCGAAGGTAGGTAACCGCCTGGCGGTCGTCGGAATCCCAGGCGAATGGGGTCGATTGTTCGTGGGCCGGTTCGCTCGAAGACATGACGTAACCCTACGGGAGGGCTAGGGCAGCAGATGACTTGTACGCTGTCATTACTAGTGAGTTCTGACGGTAATCCGGCAGTGCTCGATGTGGTCGCCGCACACTAGGTCACGACGAATTGGCTTACGAATCGTTCAGAGGGGAGCTGTGCATGGCCACCTCGATCGCCGCTCGTCGCCGCGTTGGTGAGAGAGTGCGAGCGCACGTTGCTCTCACGAAACCGCGGATCATCGAACTTCTCCTAGTCACAGCCGTGCCAACGATGTTTCTGGCGGCTCAGGGTTTGCCCACCGTGCGAGCAACAATCGCGGTCTTGGTTGGCGGAGCCCTCGCCGCCGGAGCTGCGAACACTTTCAACTGCGTCTACGACCGAGACATCGACGCAGTTATGCACCGCACCACCAGCCGCCCGGCAGCCACGGGCCAAGTCTCCGTGCGAGCAGGCTTCATCCAGGGATTGATTCTGTCGGCGCTGAGCGTCACGGTGCTCACGGTCTTGGCGAATGCCCTGTCCGGGCTCCTCGCGCTGCTAGCGATCGTTGGCTATGCCGTCGGCTACACGATGATTCTGAAGCGTCGAACGGACCAGAACATCGTGTGGGGCGGTGCCGCTGGCTGTATGCCGGTCTTGATCGCGTGGAGCGCGATTACCGGGTCCCTCACGTGGACTCCAGTGGTGCTGTTCGCGGTGATCTTCTTCTGGACCCCACCGCACTACTGGCCGTTGGCCATCAAGTACCGGCAGGACTACCAGGCGGCGCGCATCCCGATGCTGCCCGCTGTGCGGGAGCCGCTGAGTGTCGCCCGACACATCGTCGCCTACACCTGGCTCATGGTCGCTGCGACCATGGCCTTGATCGTCGTCGCGCCGATGGGCTGGATCTACTCCGTCGGCGCCGTGGTCCTTGGTTTGACGTTTGCCGTCCAGGCGTATCGGCTCTGGGCGGGCATTCGATGCGATCGCCGGGATCCGAACCTGGCCGACGACGATTACTCAGACGGGACTCTGAAGCGGGCCATGCAGTTGTTCCACGCTTCGATTTCCTACCTGGCGGTGATCTTTTTGCTGGTCGGACTGGACCCGTTCGTCGTCTAGGCAGGGATTCTTCGCTGGTTCGCCTATTCAGGTATTTGAGGGGCACGGCTGACGAGGTCATCGACACGAGCATCGGTGTTGCCGCGAGTCCGCAGCGTTGGCGGAAGAAACCAGACCGTGATCCACACGGCGATGGCGCCGAGAACGTGAATAACGACCAGTAGTTCGGGAAGACCTGTGAAGTACTGCGTGTACCCGACGAGACCCTGGACCAGAGCGATACCCAGAACAAGACAGGTGCGCCGCAGGAGCGCGGAAGGCGCCCGGCTGACCGAGGCGGCCGCGAGAAGGCCGACAGCCAACCCCAGAAACAAAAAGACAGTGTCGGCGTGCAGCCAGGCGACGGTGCGTGGATCGAACAAGAACCGCGCCTCCACCTCCGCGTCACCGGAATGGGGTCCACTGCCCGTGGTGACGACTCCCAGAAAGACGACGACGGCGGTCGCCGCCACTAAGCCCCAGGTGAGGAGTCGGACGGCGGAATGGACGGTGCGCACCACAGGCGTGTCGCCCACCTCGCCGGACCGCACCACGAGCAGGGCGCAGACCGCGACGAGAGCCATTGACACTAGAAAGTGCGCGGCGACGGTGGCGGGGTTCAAACCCGTGAGAACGGTGATTCCCCCGAGTACCGCCTGCACGACGGTGCCGGCGAGGGGAACGCAGGCCAAGACAGTGAGGGCGGTGCGTCGTTCCAAACCGCTGGTGCGCCGGCGATGTCGGTCAACTAGCGCTGCCACGATGGCCGCTATCGCGGCCGCCGCTAACACGAACGTCAGGAGACGGTTACCGAACTCCACGTACTTGTGCCAGGACTCAGGCTGCCGATTCGTGGGTACGTAAGAACCGTCGACGCACTCGGGCCACGTCGGGCATCCAAGACCGCTGCCGGTGATCCGCACGATGGCGCCGGTCAGGATGATTCCCGACTGCGCGACAAGATTTGCGATGTAGACGCCGCGGACCCAGCGCGGCGCCTTGCCCGGATGGCGAGTGCGCCCCCCGTCGGCCGGACCGGGGTTCTGAGCTGGGCTGGGTGAGGAGTCAAGCGTCGTGGTCACCTAGGGAGCGTAATCACGAGAAGCCGAGGACACGACTCGGCGGATCTCCGTTGACCACCCCGGTGTTGCGGGCCAGGCGAATTACGACACAATATTGTTGTGAAATTCCCCACCGAGGCGGCGGAACGCCTCGCCCGGAGCCTGGCCGAAAACGGCCCGAGCACAGCCTCGGCCCTCGCCGAGGAGTTGGGAACATCTACGACAGCGGTCCGACGGCCCCTCGCAGCTTTGCAGAACGCGGATCTGGTCGAGTCATCGGACAGAGCCCCGTACGGCCCGGATCCGGGACCGCGACGCGGGCGCCCGAGCCGGGTCTTCTCGCTCACGGCTGCGGGTCGGGCTGCCTGTGAGCAGGCGTACGACGCCCTGGCGTTGGAGGCTCTTCGGTTCTTAGCCGAGCGGGATGGACGCACAGCGGTCGCAGAGTTCGCTGCCGATCGTGCCGATCGTCTCTTGGCCGGTGTGGGATCGTCCACAACGGTCGTCGCCACTGTTCACGAGGTTGCTGAACGGCTGACCGAGCAGGGTTTCGCGGCGTCCGTTGAACCACTAGCTCGCGACGGCGCGCAGTTATGTCAGCACCACTGTCCCGTTGTCGATGCGGCGGGAGAGTTTTCTGAACTCTGCGATGCCGAAACACATGCTCTCGGGCGCCTGCTGGGTCGTCACGTCACCCGTTTGGCGACCCTCGCGCAAGGAGACGGAGTGTGCACGACGCTCATCCCGGCGGGGTCCGCAGATTCCCACCATTCCGTTTCGCATGCCGATAACGAGGCCTCCAACAATTCACAGACCGACGCACCAGCAATGCACCGACAAAGGGAGAGGGTGGCGCCATGAGCACCACGGCCGACGAGCAAGCGGCAACGATCGCCGAGCTCAGCAACTACGAGTACGGCTGGAGGGATACCGATTCCGCCGGCCAGAGCGCGCGACGTGGGCTAAATGAGGATGTGGTGCGTGACATTTCGGCGCTGAAGGGCGAGCCGGAGTGGATGTTGGATCTCCGCTTGAAGGGGCTGCGCCTGTTCGACAAGAAGCCGATGCCTGCGTGGGGGTCTGACCTCACCGGCATCGATTTCGACAACATCAAGTACTTTGTTCGGTCGACGGAGAAGCAAGCCGCTAGCTGGGAAGATCTTCCTGAGGATATCAAGAACACCTACGACAGGCTCGGCATTCCCGAAGCCGAGAAGCAGAGGCTGGTCGCCGGTGTCGCGGCGCAGTACGAGTCCGAGGTGGTCTACCACAAGATTCGCGAGGATCTTGAGGAGCAGGGAGTCCTCTTCCTGGACACCGATACCGGTTTGCGCGAGTACGAGGACATGTACCGCAAATACTTCGGGTCGGTGATTCCAGTGGGCGACAACAAGTTCGCGGCGCTCAATACAGCCGTCTGGTCCGGTGGTTCGTTCATCTACGTTCCCAAGGGCGTGCACGTCGAAATTCCCTTGCAGGCCTATTTCCGCATCAACACCGAGAACATGGGCCAGTTCGAGCGGACGCTGATCATCGTGGACGAGGACGCCTACGTTCACTACGTCGAGGGGTGCACCGCCCCCATCTACTCATCCGACTCCTTGCACTCCGCAGTTGTTGAGATCGTTGTGAAGAAGGGCGCGCGCTGCCGCTACACCACGATCCAGAACTGGTCGACCAACGTGTACAACCTTGTCACGAAGCGCGCGATCGCCCACGAGGGCGCCACGATGGAATGGGTCGATGGCAACCTCGGGTCGAAGGTGACCATGAAGTACCCAGCCGTGTGGATGACGGGTCCGCACGCAAGAGGTGAGACCTTGTCGATTGCCTTCGCGGGGGAGAAGCAACATCAAGACGCCGGGGCCAAAATGGTGCACGCCGCGCCACACACGTCGTCGTCGATCATCTCGAAGTCGGTCGCACGTGGAGGTGGTCGCACTTCATACCGCGGCCTGGTGCAGGTGCACGAGGGCGCACACCACTCCAAGAGCACGGTGAAGTGCGACGCGCTACTCGTGGACGACATTTCCCGGTCCGACACCTATCCCTACGTCGACGTTCGGGAAGACGATGTCTCTATGGGGCATGAGGCCACCGTGTCGAAGGTCAGTGAGGATCAACTGTTCTATCTGATGTCGCGAGGTCTCGACGAGGACGAGGCGATGGCGATGATCGTTCGAGGCTTCGTGGAGCCCATCGCTCGCGAGTTGCCCATGGAGTATGCACTGGAGCTCAACCGGCTGATCGAATTGCAGATGGAAGGGGCTGTTGGGTGAGCACCGTTCAGGCACCCCCGTCAGACCTCGCGCCCCGCATACTGTCGAACGATCCTGGAGATCACGGGACGCCACACGGGCGCGAGGAGGAGTGGCGGTTCACGCCGGTTGCCAAACTCAGTGACTTTTTCGAGTCCGGGCAACACGGGTTGGTGACGGCCGTCGAATCTGAATTCGTCACGATGACTCCGGCGGAAAGGAACTCGTCGACGGTTGAGAAGGCCGCCCACTGGGTGGCGTCAGATCTGCCGTCGGCCCTCGTGCGGACCCACGCCCCCTCGGTCGTGTCGGTGGCGATTCCGGCCGAAAGAAAGGTCGACGAAATCGTCGTGGTGGATCTGGCCGGAAGTGAAGGGTTGAACTACGGACGGATCGAAATTTGCGCCGGAGCCTTCTCCAAAGCCACGATCGTGCTGAGGCTCGACATGACCACCGACGTGAGTGGAATTGTAGTTACCGACGTTGCAGACCAAGCAGATCTCACCGTGCTAGCGCTATACGACGGTCCGCGGACCAGTCGTCATGTCTGGCAATGGGCGACGACGGTGGGGCGGGACGCGTCCTTCCTCGGGCTGGCGATCGCGCTCGGTGGTTCGATCATCCGACTCCGGCAAAACGTTCGCTACGCCGGCCCCGGAGGCTCAGCCGAGCTGCTCGGGGCGTTCCTCGCGTCGGACGAGCAATTTCAAGAGTTTCGTATCTTTGTCGACCATAGCGAGCCGCACTGCGTCAGCAACGTCGTTTTCAAGGGCGCACTCTCGGGCGCGAATGCCCACACCGTGTGGATCGGCGATGTCGTTGTTCGGCGCGAGGCGGTAGGGATTGAGACATACGAACTCAATCGGAATCTGCTCCTCAATGACGGTCCGCGCGCCGATTCGGTGCCGAACCTGGAGTTGGAAACAGGTGACGTTGTCAGCGCTGGACATGCGAGCGCCACGGGGCGGTTCGATGACGAGCAGTTGTTCTACCTGCAGTCGCGAGGCATCAGCGAAGAGCTTGCCCGGCAACTGGTGGTCCGGGGCTTCTTCGTAGAAGTTCTTGACAAGGTCAAGGATGCCGATCTGCGCCGGGACGTGATCCGGAGGATCGAAGAGCGCATCGGTATGGATGCGATCGAGCAGCAGTTGACGGGGGTGGACGCATGAGTACGGGCAATATGGTGGACGTTGCTCGAGCGGGAGACCTCGCCCCAAACAGGGCCCTGAAGATCGAGGTTGAGAGTCAAGACATTGCCTTGGTCCGGTGTGACGAAGGATTCTTCGCTATTGGCAATCGATGCTCGCACGCAGATGTTGACCTCTCCGAAGGCGAGGTCGAGGGATGCGCTATCGAGTGTTGGTTGCACGGATCGCAATTTGATCTGCGGACCGGTGAGCCACTGTCTTTGCCGGCCCTGCAACCGGTTCCCATCTACCGCGTAGACGTTGTTGGTGACGGTGACGATGCGCGCGTTTGGATAGATCCAACCCCCCAACTGCACAGTTCGAGCGAGTAGCGAGAAACGAGACCTAAGGACAAGACATGAGCACACTTCAGATCACGGACCTGCACGCGAGCGTCGTCACGGATGCAGGGGAGACCGCCATCCTCAAGGGTGTCGACCTGACGGTGGAGTCCGGACGCACTCAGGCGGTGATGGGCCCCAACGGTTCAGGAAAGTCGACGCTGGCCTACGTCATCGCCGGCCATCCCAAGTACACCGTGACGCAAGGATCCATCGTCCTCGACGGTGAAGACGTATTGGACATGAGCGTGGACGAGCGGGCCCGCGCGGGCCTGTTCCTCGCGATGCAATACCCCGTCGAGGTGCCGGGTGTGTCCGTATCCAACTTCCTTCGCACATCTGCCACGTCCATTCGAGGCGAGGCGCCAAAACTTCGCACCTGGATTGCCGAGATGAAGGAGGCGATGGCCGGCTTGCAGATGGATAGCGCCTTCGCGGAGCGCAACGTCAACGAAGGCTTTTCCGGCGGTGAGAAGAAGCGGCACGAGATCTTGCAAATGTCGCTGTTGAAGCCCAAGATCGCAATTCTCGACGAGACCGACTCCGGCCTCGATGTCGATGCGCTGCGCGTCGTGTCAGAGGGTGTCAACCAATTCCGTGAGGATTCCGGCGCGGGGGTTCTCTTGATCACCCACTACACCCGGATTCTCCGTTACATCACACCCGATGTCGTCAACGTGTTCGCCGGTGGTCGGATCGTGGAGACGGGTGGCCCTGAACTTGCCGAGGTGCTGGAGGCCGACGGTTACGAACGTTTTGCGGATCTTTCGACGGCCTGATGATGTCAACCGCGTTGGACGTTTCCCGACTCCGCAAGGACTTTCCCATTCTGGAAAGGACTGTGCGTGGGGGTCGTGCGTTGGTGTACCTCGATAGTGCCGCTACCAGCCAGAAGCCCTATGCGGTACTCGATGCAGAGCGGGCCTACTACGAGACGTCCAACGCGGCGGTTCACCGGGGAGCCCACCAGCTGGCAGAAGAAGCAACCGATGCGTACGAAAGTGCCCGAGCAGCAATCGCCGGTTTCGTTGGTGCGCGCGCGGAGGACATCGTGTTCACCAAAAACGCGACGGAAAGCCTCAACCTCGCCGCGTACGCCTTTAGCAACGCTACGGCGAAGGCTGCGCAAGGGGGGGTGGTCGATCCGCGTCTGGTGCTCACACCGGAGAGCTCGGTCGTGGTTACCGAGATGGAGCACCACGCGAATCTCATTCCGTGGCAGGAACTCTGCGCGAAGACAGGGGCGCAACTGCGCTGGATCGGCCTGACCGAGGACGGTCGTTTGGACATGGATCAGTTGTCCGTCATTGACGACACCACGGCGGCCGTCTCCATCGTGCATCAATCGAACATCCTGGGAACCATCAACCCGGTCCGCTCGATCATGGACCGGGCGCGAGAAGTGGGAGCCCTCGGAATCGTGGACGCCTGTCAGTCCATTCCTCATATGCGCGTGAATGTGGAGGACCTTGGCGCCGACCTGTTGACCTGGAGTGGTCACAAGATGCTCGGACCGACCGGGATCGGGTTGCTGTGGGGACGTAGCGACGTCCTGAACAGTCTTCCCCCGTTCCTGACGGGGGGATCGATGATCAAATCCGTCACCATGGAGGGCAGCACCTTCGCTCCGGCTCCTCAGCGCTTCGAGGCCGGTGTGCCGATGGTTGCGCAGGCTGTCGGCCTGGAAGCGGCGGTGCGCTATCTCGACGGCGTGGGCATCGAGGCGATCGAACAACACGAACACGAGCTGACCGCCCACGCGTTGGCGACGCTGACCCAGATGCCGGGCGTTCGCGTGATCGGGCCGGAATCCACCGTCGATCGTGGCAGCGCCATTTCGTTCGTGGTCGACGGATTGCATCCCCACGATGTCGGCCAGGTGCTGGACGATCGAGGCGTGGCGGTGCGAGTGGGTCACCACTGTGCGTGGCCGACGTGTCGGAGATACGGGGTTCCGGCGACGACTCGGCTGTCGACGTACCTCTACAACGACCTCGACGATATTGACGCGGCCGCCGCCGGTGTGCGCGCTGCCCAAGAGTTCTTCGGAGTGGTATGAGCGACAACGTCGAAGCCTTATATCAGGAGATCATCCTCGACCACTACAAGCATCCGCGTGGCGCGGGCTTGCTCGACCACGCGGCGGGGGAGAGTTTCCAGGTCAATCCGACCTGCGGCGACGAGGTGACCGTTGGTGTTCGGTTAGACGACGACGATCATCTGCACGTCGGGTACGAAGGTCAGGGTTGCTCCATCTCGCAGGCGAGTGCAAGCGTGATGACTGAGCTGCTCGAGGACGCGACCCTCGATCGAGTGGCGGACGCGGAGCGTGCCTTTCACGAGTTGATGCACTCCAAAGGAGCGGGACAACCGAACGAGGACGCACTTGGAGACGGCATTGCATTCGCGGGTGTCTCGAAATACCCGGCGAGGATAAAGTGCGCTCTCTTACCTTGGGTCGCGCTGCAGGATGCGCGCCTCAAGGCTGGAATCGAGATTGACAAGCCCACGACGCCGGACGCCTGACCGAAGGAGCATGATGGACGCCATGATTGCGCAAGAGGATGACGTCTTCGAGGCGATGAAGGACGTTGTGGATCCTGAGCTCGGCATCAATGTCGTCGATCTCGGGCTGGTGTACGGGGTAAGCGTCGAAGAGGGGAACATCGCCACCATCGATATGACCCTGACATCGGCGGCCTGCCCATTGACGGACGTCATCGAGGACCAGACGCGGGCGGCCTTGCTGGAAGTAGTCGACGACTTCCGGATCAATTGGGTGTGGATGCCGCCATGGGGTCCGGACAAGATCACCGATGATGGCCGGGAAATGCTGAGGAGTCTCGGTTTCAACGTGTAGATCGCACCGAGCGGCGTCCCAGCAGTGATCGCGGCTTCCGATATTGAATTACGGGCCGGCCCCGAATTGCTACTGACGGTTGACCAGCTGCGTGTGGGGCCCGGGGATCGCATCGGCCTCGTCGGGCGCAACGGTGCAGGCAAGACAACCCTCATCAAAGCGTTGTCGGGTGACCGCGCACCGACGTCGGGCGATGTTCGAGCCTCCGGAACGGTCGGCTACCTGCCGCAAGATCCCCGGGCCGCCAATACCGATGAATTGGCACGTGATCGAATCCTGGACGCCCGTGGCTTGACCGACATTGCGGCCCGTCTTCGCAGAGTGACCGAGGCGATGGCGGACGTGCCCGAAGGAACAGACGCCTGGGACAAGGCGGCTGGGCGATACGAGCGGGCCGAGGCGGAGTTTTTGGCGCTTGGAGGGTACGCCGCCGAATCGGAAGCGGCAACGATCGCCGCATCTGTGGGCCTTCCCGCCCGCATTTTGGACGCGACACTCGGAACCCTTTCCGGCGGCCAGCGTCGACGTGTGGAATTGGCGCGAATTTTGTTCAGCGGTGCAGACGTTCTCTTGCTTGATGAGCCCACCAACCATCTCGACGCTGACTCGATTCGATGGTTGCGTGAATTCCTGCGGTCCTATGCGGGTGGGTTCATCGTGATAAGCCATGACGCGGAATTGTTGGCGGACACCGTCAACAAGATTTGGCACCTCGATGCGCAGCGGCAGGAAATCGACCAGTACGGCATGGGGTGGGCCAAGTACCTCGAGGCTCGAGAGGTGGACGAGAGGCGGCGCCGTCGCGAACGGCGAAATGCCGAGCAGCAGGCGGCGGTTTTGCGCGATCAAGCCGAGCGCATGCGAGCTAAGGCGACCAAGGCACGCGCAGCCCAGAGCATGTTCCGTCGCGCGGACAAGCTGCTCGCCGAAACCGAGGGAGATCGCAAACAAGATCGTGTGGCGTCACTGCGGTTCCCCGACCCGGCGCCGTGCGGGAAGGTGCCCCTGACCGGAGAGGGTCTCTCACGCTCCTATGGAAGCCTTGAGGTCTTCACCGATGTCGATTTGGCTATCGACAAGGGCTCGCGGGTCATGATCTTGGGTTTGAACGGTGCGGGGAAGACGACCTTGCTGCGGATTCTCGCGGGCGTGGATGCACCGGACACCGGGTCGGTGGACACCGGCCACGGGGCTGTCATCGGTTACTACGCCCAGGAGCACGAAACGCTGGATCCCACCGCCACGGTGGAGCAAACACTCGCCCACGCGGCCCCAGACCTCGATGACTCCCGTCGCCGGACGATCCTTGGGTCTTTCCTGTTTTCCGGGGAGAGTGTCCGCAAACCCACCGGTGTCCTGTCCGGGGGTGAGAAGACGCGACTATCACTGGCATGCCTGGTGGTGTCGGGCGCCAACGTGCTGCTGCTGGACGAGCCGACGAATAACCTTGACCCCGCATCACGGTTGGAAGTTCTCCACGCGATACGGCGGTACGGGGGAGCGGTAGTCCTGGTTAGCCATGATCCGGGGGCTGTGGAGGCACTTGAACCCGAGCGAGTAGTGCTCTTGCCGGACGGTGACGAAGACCTGTGGAGCGACGAGTACATCGATTTGGTCGAATTGGCCTGAAGGAGGACCCCATGGATGCGAGTTCGGAGCAATCCACCCACATCGCAGTCACCGTTGACGGTGATCGCGCGACAGTGAGCCTGACACGACCAGAAGTGCGAAACGCACAGACTCCCGAGATGTGGAATCAACTTGCCGATATCGGTAGATCGATGCCCGATGATGTTCGGTTCGTAATTCTGCGGGGCGAGGGGGATGATTTTTCCTCCGGACTGGACCGGAATGCACTGGCCGGACCGATGATCGAGCAGCTCCGCGACGACCCCAATCCCTTCATCTCTGCTGCGCAGGCCGGCTTCGCGGTGTGGAGCAACATTCCGCAGGTAGTGATCGCCCAAGTTCAGGGCAACGCCATCGGTGCTGGATTCCAGTTGGCGCTCGCCAGCGACGTCATCGTTGCGGCGCCCAACTCTCGCTTTGCCATGCGAGAAACCTCTCTTGGTCTCATACCCGATCTTGGCGGTACTGGGGCGCTGGTCGACGCACTCGGGTATCGACGAACCTTCGCCCTGTGCGCAACCGGTGACTTCCTCAGCGCCGACGAGGCCCAACGATGGGGAGTGGTGCACCGCGTCGCCGACGACGCATCCGCGGCTGTAGCGGTTCTCATCGAGCAGTTGCGGGGGTTGGACATCGGAGCGCTGCGAGACCTGAAAGCGGTATTGCGGACTGTCGCCCGTGATCAACAGTCATGGGAGGCCGAACGCGATGTGCAGCTACGTCGACTTGCAGCACTATTCGGTCCGTCATCCACGTGAGCATGAGTACCGTCTGGCAGACGTACCAGTCGATGACACGGGATCGATCGGTCACCGGACAAAAAGTCGCGCGAGGAACTGTCAGACGCATCCTGGGGTATGCGCGTCCGTATCGGCCGCTCATTGCTTTGTTTCTTGGCACCTTGGTCGTTACATCGTTACTGAGCGTGGCGCAGCCGCTCCTTTTCAGGAGAATCGTCGACGACGGCATCAGCGTGGGCAACGCGTCACTGGTGACGTGGACCGCACTTGCTATTGCGGGCCTCGCGATTGCGGACGCGGCATTCGGGATCGTGAGTCGCTGGTATTCGGCACGCATTGGGGAGGGACTGATTTTCGACCTCCGTAGCCAGGTGTACGACCACGTGCAGCATCAGTCGATTGCCTTCTTTACTCGGGCGCAGACCGGCGCGTTGATCTCAAGACTCAACAGTGATGTGATCGGCGCGCAACAGGCCTTCACGTCGACGCTTGGCGGAGTTCTCGGGAATTTGATTTCCGTCAGTGTTGTCCTGGTCGCGATGTTCGCGCTGTCTTGGCAGATCACGCTCGCCTCTTTGATCCTCGTGCCGGTGTTTTTGCTCCCCGCCCGATACATGGGCAGACGCCTTCAGGCGTTGACGCGAGAGCAAATGGGCCTGAACGCGGAAATGAGCTCGCAGATGACCGAGCGCTTCAACGTCTCGGGAGCCCTGCTTGTCAAGCTGTTCGGTCGGCCGGAGGATGAAGCGTCGCTGTTTGCCGGTCGCGCACGCCGCGTTCGGGACATCGGAATCCGCATTGCTATGGCGAACCGGTGGTTCTTCACCGCACTGACGCTGGTCGCAGCACTCGCCACCGCTGTCACCTACGGCCTCGGCGGCAACTTGGTAATCCAGGGAGCCATCACCTTGGGGACTCTGCTGGCTCTCGTGGCCCTGCTCGCGCAGCTGTACGGACCACTCACCGCTCTGAGTAATGTGCGAGTGGATGTCATGACGGCGCTGGTGTCCTTCGAGCGAGTGTTCGAGGTTCTGGATCTAGATCCGTTGGTGCGAGAGCCGGCTGAGCCTCGGGGATTGCCGTCCGGGGCCCTCGGAGTCGAGTTCGATTCGGTCAGCTTCACATACCCGACTGCTGCGGAAGTTTCTCTTGCGTCCCTGGAATCGGTGGCACGCGAGGAATCTGTGGACTCCAGCGAGCCGGTATTGCGCGACGTCTCCTTCACCGCGGCGGCCGGCTCGTTGACGGCCCTGGTGGGTCCCTCGGGCGCCGGAAAGAGCACCATTACAGCGTTGGTAACCCGCCTGTACGACCCAAGCGACGGAGCAGTGCGGCTCGGCGGTGTGGACGTACGGGAAATTGCTCGTACCGACTTGCGATCGGTGATCGGGGTTGTGAGCCAGGACGCCCACCTGTTTCACGACACAATCGGCGCAAATTTGCGCTACGCAGAGCCGAATGCGGCGGCAGATGACTTGATGCAGGCGTGCGAGGACGCGCAGATCATCAATTTGATCGAGCAGCTGCCAGATGGACTCGACACCGTCGTGGGCGATAGGGGATACCGGTTGTCCGGTGGCGAGAAGCAACGTTTGGCACTCGCTCGCCTCTTCCTCAAGGCTCCCCGGGTGGTTGTTCTGGACGAGGCCACCGCCCACCTCGACAGCGAAAACGAGCGGCTGGTGCAGCGCGCATTGGATTCGGCACTCGACGGACGAACGAGCCTTGTGATCGCTCACCGCTTGTCGACCATCAAACGGGCGGACCAAATTTTGGTCGTCGACGAGGGGCGCATCATCCAGCAAGGTACCCATGGCGAACTGCTCGCTGCTGGTGGCATGTACGACACGCTGTACCGCACGCAATTCAGCGACGGCTAGTCGAGTTCTTTAGCCTCGCGTCGCAGGAAGTAGAACCAGCCCCCGATAGCCACAGCTGCGAACAGCATCCATTGCACCGCGTAGGAGACGTTTTGCAATTCATCGGGCCGAGTGACCGGCACGATGGTGACGGAATCTTCGGGTTCTGAGTTGAGTGCTTGCACATACCAATCAGCGTTGCCCGGCATAGGCAGCTGAGCCGTTTCGACCTCGGTGACCTGATCGCCGGGAAGGCCGCCGCGGTCGGTTAGCTCTTCTCCGCGGGGTAGTGGACGCACGAGACCGTCGACGGTGATTTGACCCGGTGGTGACGAAACATCGGGAGATATGTCGGAGCGCGGACCCGCGGGCACCCACCCGCGGAGCACCCAAATATCGCCGGATCCCGTCTGCAGCAGTTCCAGCACCCAATACCCGTTGCGGCCTTCCAACGGGCGTTGACGAACAAGTCGCAAGGAGCCGGCTGCGTATTCGCCGGTGAGGGTGACAGCGGTAAATTCCGGAAGCGGGTCGTCTGCCGGAGGTACAACGGGCTCTTGCTCTGCCAGAGTTTGTGCCTGCTGGGCGACGCGCTTTTCTTCGGCACGCTGCCATTGCCATCGACTCAGAAGTCCGAAACCGATGATGGCTACCAGAACGACGACCGTGAAGCCCTGCCATCGGCGCATACGGAGAGCGGCGAGCATTACTCCACTTTAGAAGTGTGCGGCCACTCG
>MDSV01152926.1_pt1 | contig 19713 bp, 19 predicted proteins | sample 810851 | NCBI WGS metagenome assembly MDSV01 (sample SAMN05326640, study PRJNA326480) | marine metagenome | isolation source: seawater | place: Atlantic Ocean: North East | collected 2012 | reverse complement strand
GATTTAAATTTATATTTAAAAATATCAGGCTCAGATAAATATAACAATTATCCAAAAGTTTATAAGTATTTAAATACTTTTCTCAAAAGAGATAAAGTTAAAATTGTTTGTGAAATAGGCATTGGTGGTCACGACAGTGAATTTGCTGGAGGTGCTTCATTATTAGCCTTAAGTTCTTATTTCTTTAATTCTAAAGTTTTTGGTTTAGATATTATTGAAAAAAAATTTTTAAATTCAAATAATATAAAAACTTTTTTAATTGATCAGTCCAACCAAGAAGAACTAGATAATTTTGCCAAAAAAATTGAGAAGTTTGACCTTATAATTGATGATGGTTCTCATTTTGGAGAACATCAGGTAAATACTTTTAAAACTTTTTTTCCATATTTAGATAATGGTGGAGTATATATTGTAGAGGATTTAGGAGGAAGTTACACTAAGGCATTTAAAGGAGATCCAGATTTTGATCCCAATAAAAATATGGTAGGATTTATTAAAGATAAAATTCATTCAGTAAACTCTAAATTCTTAACAAAACAAAATTTTGATACTTTAGAGGAATATATTAATATAAGTAATATTTTTTTAACTCAAGATTGTCTAATAATTCAAAAAAAAATAAAACCTCCTTCAGAATATCTTTCTGATCATGAAGCTTTTAGAAGTTTAGATCAATTAAATAAGGACCTAAATTATAGAAAAGATCCATCTGGATTTATTAAAACAAAATAAAATTTATGGCATATAGGCTATATTTAAATAAAAAAAATCCTAATAAGAAAAATCCCAATGTAACTGTTATTACTTGTGTTTTAAATGGAGAAAAAGTTCTAGAAAAAACAATTAAAAATGTATTAAAACAATCTTATCGCAACTTTGAGCATGTAGTTGTTTACACTTTGAGCAATGATGACACTTGGGAGATAATTAAAAAATACTCCAAAAAAATAGACAAAATAATAATTAATGATGAGGTTGGAATATATCAAGCTTTCAATATAGGTCTTAAATATGCAAATGGTAAATGGATAAATTATATGAATGCAGGTGATACTTTTAAAAGCAGAAATACTTTAAAAGATATCTTTGATAATAGAAATTATAGTTCTGATGTTTTATATAGTGGAACTTATGTAGAATACCCTAACTTTAAAAAATATCATCCTGCCTTACCTTTAAATCGTCTAAATAGACAAATGCCATTTAGTCATCAATCCTCGTTTGTTAAATTTAATTTACATAAAAAAAATAAATTTAATACATCTTATAATTTGTCAGGTGATTATGATTTTTTTAGTAAATTAGAGAAAAAAAATTATAAATTTAAAAAAATTAATAAAACAATTTCTGTAAGTATGGCTTTTGGGGTTGCCGATCGTAGGAAAGTTTTAACGATTTATCAAAATATGTTAATTGCAAATAAATATTGGAATTTAAAATTTTTAGATAAGATATTTTTTTATTATTCAAAAATAATATATTTTTCATTTACAAGCCTGATAAAGATTTTTATTCCAAAAAAAATATTATTGTTAATCTTAAAAACAAAATACAAATGAAGAAAAAAAAACTGATATTATCTGCCTTTAATGTTCATACAGGAGGAGGTTTTACATTACTTAACGAATTATTGAGTGTTATTAATCCAAATAAATATTTTCTAAAAGCTTTACTTGATTTAAGGACAAAAAATAGATTTTCAAAAATAAAAATTAAAAAAATATTTATAGAAAGAAAAATATTTAGTAGAATTTTCTACTTCTTTTTTAACACATCTATGTCTAGAGAAGACTTAATTACATTTTGCTTTAATGGTTTACCTCCTTTTTTTAAAAACAAAAGTAAAATAGTTTCTTATGTTCAAACCTTTTATTTTACAGAAAATCCAAGTGGCTATGAGTTTCCATTATTTGTGAGATTAAGAATTTTTTTTGAAAAATTTTGGTTTTGGACATTTTATAATAATATTGATGAAATTTGGGTTCAAACTGAGCATATTAAAAAAAAAATAAGTAGGGTTATTATTGAGAAATCTTTAAAAAAAAAAATAATTAGAATTGTTCCTTTCGTGTCAACAAATGTTCAAAAAAACCTTAACCATAAAGGAAGGGAATTATTTAAACTTAGTAATTATAAAAATAAAATTTTTTTTTATCCTTCAGATTTATCTGCTCATAAAAATCATATAAATTTAATTAAAGCATTTAAAATTTTTCAATCAAAAAATAGAAATTCAATACTTTATTTAACTTTATCTAATACAGAATTTAGAATACTACACAAACTTATGAATTATGAACAAAATAACTTTTCTAGAATAATTAATTTAGGAAGGATTTCACACAAAAAAGTTTTAAGTATGTTTAAAAAATCAATTCTTTTATTCCCTTCTTATGACGAAACTTTTGGATTGCCACTAATTGAAGCAAGTTCAATTGGGACACCAATTGTTGCTTCTAACAAAGACTTTGTAAAAGAAATTTGTTTAAATGCATATTTGTTTGATCCTAGCTCTCCTAAATCAATAAGTCTGAATATGGAAAAGTGTGTTCAAGACCTAAAGAAAACAAAATGTTTATATGAAAAAAAAAATATAAATAATGGAAAATCATTTATAAATTTATTAATCAACTCATGATTTTTTTTAGTACAATTTTTTCTTTAACATTTATAAATTTTTTATTTTTTAGTTTTGGCTTTTTTTTATTGAATATAATTAAAAATGAAAAACAAAAAATAATTTCAATATTTTATGGAATTTCAATAATTACAATAATTACAAATATATTTTATTTTATTTTAAATTTTAATATCAGCAAAATCTTAATTTTTTTAATTATAGTCCTAATAATTATTTCAATAATAAATTTAAAAGATAAATCATTTTTCAATTTTTTCTTTTCTCAACTTAAATATTTTATACCAATGTTTATGATAGGTAGTTTTTTAGCTTTTATTTATAATGAACAATTTTTCATATTTAGAGGAAATCATTACGATACTTCAAATTATACAAGTATGAGTCTTTTATTTTCTAAATATAATTATATTGAATTAAAAGATATTTATATAAATCAAGAGTCATTTAAAAATTTAATTGACAATAATTTTTATTTTAAAAACGGATTTTTAATTTTTTCAGATAGAGTGCTGATATCACTCCTAACTAGCTATCTTTATTTACCAGATTTATTAAGTATTTTTCATGCAAATTATATTATTAAAATATTTTTCTTATCATGTATTTCTTTAAGTTTATTTGCTTTTTTTGATTTAAATAATTTAAAAATAAACAATATTTATTTTTATGCACAAGCATTTAATTTTAGCTTTTGGCCAATTTATATATTTGAAATTGATGCTCATTCTCAAATATCAAGTTATAGCTTCTCAATAATATGTTTTTCTCTTTTCTACTTAATTAGTTCAAAACTAGATAATATAAAATTAAAGGATTTATTGTGTTATACAATTTTATTTTCAACTTTTTTTTCACTGTATCCAGAGCAAGCAGTAATTTTTTTTTTATTTTTTACCATATACTTTATATTTTCAAATTATTTAAAAATTAAAAATAATTTTATTAATTTAATTTTATCAATATCTTTTTTTTTATTTTTAATATTATTAAACCCAAATATTTTAGAATTTTTATTTAGACAAATTTCATATTACAACCAATCTAATGATTGGTGGGCCTATTTTGGAGCCTTTATATTAGGTTCAAATAACTTAATTTTAAATGAGTCATTTATAACAGAAGCAAGAGAATTTATATCTTTGAATTCTTTTCCCCAATTTTTGAAATATATAATAACAGAACATTTACATAGTAAGTTTTATTTTTTTTATTTAAATATTTTACCTTCTTTTTTTGGTTTCTACTTTATATCGTTAGGACAAATAATTGATTTAAATCTAACTGATTATTTAAGAATTTTTATCCAAATAATTTTAAATATTTTTATAATTTCAATCATAATTAAAAATATTAAATTTTTTAGTAATTTAGATGATAAAAAAATACAAAAATATTTTATATATCTCTTTTATTATTTGTTAGCCTTATTTTTAATATTACTTTTAAATGGTTCTTTTTGGCAAATTATAAAATTATATTTTTATTCATCATTTTTTATATTTATTTTTTTAACTTTAGATCTTAAAAAAACAAAAGGTAGGATTATTAATATTAACTACATACCTTTAATTTTATTAATAATTTTCCCTTTATATAAATTTTCCGTAAATAGTGATGGTCTTAATAGAATAGACTCTTTTCCATCTGCTCTAAATAAGGAATTAAAGCAAAATTATAAATGGAGTGAACTATTAACAAAAAATAAAGAATGTAATAAATTAGAAATTTCTGAAAAAAACATTACTGCTAAAATAATTTTTTCTCAATATTATAGTTATTATAATATTGAACATATATTTATTGATAATCAAAATAAATCAGTTAACTGTATAAAATGATTGAAATTTCTGTTGTTTCTCCAATATTAAATGAAGAGGAAACAATATTAAAATTTTTAGAAAAACTAAATGATACATTAAAAGATTTAAATGTATCTTATGAAATCGTATTAGTTTTAGATCCTTGCACAGATAATACAGAAAAAATTTTATTTGAAGAAGCGAATAAAAATAAATTAATAAAGATAATAACTCTATCTAGAAGATTTGGACAGCCAGCAGCAACTTTAGCAGGTTTATCGCATGCTAACGGAAATTATGTTGTTGTCATAGATTCTGATTTACAAGATCCACCAGAGCTTATCAAAGATTTGTATAAAAAAATATGTACTGGATATGACGTGGTTTATGCTGAGAGAGAGAAAAGATATGGGGAAAATGTAATAAAAAAATTTGTTTCAGCTTTTGGTTATAAAATAATAAATTATTTTAGTGAGGTAAATATTCCCGCCAATGTAGGTGATTTTAGAATCATGAAAAAAAAAATCGTAACTGAAATATTAAATTTAAATGAAAGTCATGGTTTTTTGAGAGGTTTAGTATCTTTTGTTGGTTTTAAGCAAACAAGTTTGAAATATATAAGAAAAGAGAGATATTCTGGCAAAACAAAATACAATCCATTTTTTGGATCACTTAGGATTGGATTAAATGGATTATTTGGATTTACATCAAGGCCATTACAATTTGTATCAGTTTTAGGGATATTTTTTTCTATTTTTAGTTTTTTATTTGGGGCATGGTATTTCCTTCAGAAAGTAATAGGATTTGATCTTACTCCAGGTCTTTCAACAACAGTCATTACAATTACTTTTTTTTCAGGATTACAACTAATTGCACTTGGTATAATCGGTGAGTATATTGGTAGAATATATGAGGAAGTAAAAAAGAGACCAAAGTATATAATTGATAAAAAAATTAATTTAAATAATAAAGATATAGATAAATAAACATTTTATGTGTGGAATTGTTGGATTATTTAACCCCCACATAAATCATGATCAATTATTAAAAAAAATTAATATAGCAAATAATCTTCAAATGCATAGAGGTCCTGATGATAAGGGTTTGTTTGAAGATAAAGAAGTCAATTTTTCTCAAGCAATGACAAGGTTATCAATTCTTGGTATCCAGGAAAATAATCAGCCAATATTTTCAAAAGATGGTAGATATTGTCTTGTATATAACGGTGAAATAATCAATTTTAAAGAACTAAAAAATTATCTTATTAGTAAAGGAATTGTTTTTCATAGATACAATTCTGATACTGAAGTTTTATTAGAATTGTTAATATTATTAAAAGAAAACGCTTTAGAACTTCTAAATGGTATGTTTGCCTTTTCATTTTACGATAAAAAAGAAAAAAAAATTTTAATTGCTAGAGATAGATTTGGAATTAAACCATTATATTTTTTTTATAATAAAGGGTTTGCATTTTCATCAGAGATTAAAACTTTACTTTCACTTTATGATGAGCCAATAGAAATTAACAAAGAAGCCTTAAGCGAATATTTAAGTTTAATGTATATCACCGCACCTAATACAATTTACAAGAATATATATAAATTAAAACATGGCCATTTTCTAAATTATGAAATTTCTAAAAAAAAAATAATTATAAAAGAGTGGCATAAACACAAATTTAAACCAAATCAAGATCTTAAAATCGAAGAAATTAAAAATGGCATTAGATCCAATGCATTAAAAGCAATAAAAAATTGGTCAATTTCAGATGTTCCAATATGCAATTCTCTTTCAGGTGGCTTAGATTCTTCTACAATTAGTTCAGTTTTAGGAAGAGAAAATATTAAAATTATGAATTATACAATTGGTTTTGAGAATGAAGATAACTCTTTAGATGAAACAAATCTTGCAAATTTAGTCTCTAAAAAATATCAACAAGACCATGAAAATACAATTTTATCTGAGGATTATCTAATTAATAAATTTGATCAAATAATTCACGATACTCAAGAACCTTATGGTGGGGGATTACCCTCTTGGTTTGTTTATGAAAAAATGTCTGAAAAATTCAAAGTTGGATTTGTTGGAACTGGAGTAGATGAATTATTTGGCAGTTATGGAAATTGGCTTAAATTTGAAAGTATATTTAATTTTAAAAAAGAAATAACATTTAAGAAATTTAAAAAAAGTTTTTTTGATATTAGGTGTTATGGGGATAATAATTATAAAAATAAATTATTAAATTTTAATTTAAATAATTATATTTCTACAGAGGAAAAAATTTTTAATATTTTCAATGAGAACGAAGGCACTACTAGAGATAAGTTTGCTTTGTTAAATTTAGAAACTCAACTTCCTGATGAATTTCTAGCAATTTGTGATCTTTTCTCGATGTCTCATAGTATAGAAATAAGACCTCCATTTTTAGATAATAATTTCACTGATTTTGTATTTCAGATACCTTCTTCAGAAAGAACTAGTTCAATTAAAAATAATCTAAAAGAATTGTTTAAAATTAGTATTGGAGATCTCCTTCCAGCCGATTTATTAAAGGCTAGGAAAAAAGGTTTTATTTTGCCTACTGAAAGATGGTTAAAAAATAAATTGAGAAATTCATTAAAGGTTTATTGCTCAAATGAGAATATGAATGATCATGGACTTTTAAAAAAAGATATTTTTAGAGATACAATTGAACCATTTTTAAATAGAAGTTTTATCTCATCTAAAATTGATAGGTACCATAAACAACAAACACAAGTATGGAGTATATTTATGTTTCAATTGTGGTATGAAAAACATATCAAAAAAAAAGAAATACAATTACTTATTTAAATATGAAAGTGATGCTTCTATCCAATATGGATTTTTCAGGAGCAGGTAATGCTGCTGTAAAAATTTATAGGATGCTAAAGAGAAATAACTTTGACTGTTCCTTATATGTAAATGAAAAAAAAACAAAGTATTCTAAAAAATTTAGTTTATCTTTTAAAGAAAGAGTGAAAGAAGATTTCAGAAAATTAATTTATTCAAGCACAAACAGATTAATAAACCTTCACACAAAAAATTATTATAAAAGTTTAGGCATATTTGATAGCGGATATTCAAAAATAATAAATAAACTTGATTATGACATTGTTCAATTGCATTGGATAAATGGATTTTTATCAATTAATGACATAGTTAATATCAATAAACCAATTATTTGGAGATTCTCAGATTTCTGGCCTTGTTCTGGAATTTATCATTATGAAAATTTTGAAAATTACGAACAAAATTATTTTTTAAGCAAAATTAATAATTTTATAAAAAAATTAAAATCTGACTTATGGAACAAACAATTAAATATTATTACTCCTAGTAAATGGATGGAAAATGAGCTTAAGAAAAGTAGAACATTTAAAAACTATAGTGTGGATGTAATTTATACGCCAGTAAATAATAATATTTTTAGAAAATTTGACACTGAAAATGTTAGAAAAAAAAATGGAATTAATACAAAAAAGAAAATTCTATTATTTGGTGCTGACAATTTACAGGATAAAAGGAAAGGTTTTTCAGATGTAATTGAAATTTTCAAATCTAATTATTTAAGCAAAAATGAATATGAATTAATTACTTTTGGAAAATCAAGCGAGGTATTAAATAAAATTGAAGATTTAAAAGTTTATAATTTTGGTTTCATAGAATCAAAAGAAAAATTAAATGAAATTTATAACTGTGCGGACGTAATGTTAATTACATCAAGTGTGGATAATTTACCTCAAGTCGGACTTGAGGCGCAGATGAGCGGTTTACCATTAATTGTTTATAATAATTCTGGACTAGTTGAATTAATACAAAAAGGAAAAACAGGGTTAATTGCTGAAAATAAATCTATAGTATCTTTGAGTAAGCAAATAAGGTTGTTTTTTGACAATGAAAATTTAAAAAAAGAGTTTAGTTTTAATTCTGTGATAAGAGCTAATAAAAGTTTTTCAGAAAATGTAGTGTATCAAAAATATCAAAATATTTATAATAATATCTATAAAAAAAAATAAATTTATGAAAAATGTTGTAGTCACAGGTTGTGCGGGCTTTATAGGATCACAATTAACTGGTGTGTTATTAAAAAAAAAAGTTAGAGTATTTGGAATAGATAATTTATCTACAGGAAATATTGATAATATTAAGGATTTTATAAATCATAAAAATTTTTTTTTTTTTAAAAAAGATTTATTAAATACCAAAAGTTTAAGCAAAATTTTTAATAAAAAAATTTCAACTGTTTTTCATTTAGCGGCTAATGCTGACGTAAGATTTGGAACAAATCATCCAGATAAGGATTTAAAACAGAATACAGTTGTTACCTTTAATGTTTTAAATGAAATGAGAAAATTTAATGTTAAAAATATAGTTTTTTCCTCAACTGGATCTATTTATGGTGAAGCTAAAGAGTTTCCAACTAAAGAATTTTCAAAATTTCCAATTCAAACATCATTGTATGGAGCATCTAAACTTGCATGTGAATCGATGATTCAAGCATTTTGTTTTGGGTATGGTATGAAATGTTGGATTTTTAGATTTGTATCCGTTTTAGGAAAAAATTACTCCCATGGACATGTAATAGATTTTTTTAATCAATTAAAACAAAACAAAAATAAGCTAAAAGTTTTAGGAAATGGCAATCAATTAAAATCATATATGGATGTAGATGATTGCGTAGATGGAATTTTACTTGGATATAATAAATCAAAAAATAATATTAATATTTTTAACTTAGGTCAAGATAATGCGATCACGGTTAAGCAATCTATTAATAAAATAACAACTGTTTTAAATTTAAAACCTAATTTAAAGTTTTTAGGAGGTAAAAGAGGCTGGATAGGTGATAGCCCTAAAATAATTTTAGATGTAAAAAAAATAAAATCACTTGGGTGGAAACCTAAATATACTATTTATGATAGTATAGAGAGAACAATTGAATATTTACAAAGAAAAAATAAATGAAAATTTGTGTAATAGGTTTGTGGCATCTTGGTTTAGTTACATCAGTTTCTTTAGCTAAATTAGGTTTTAATATTACTTGTGCCGATAAATCAAAAGAAATTGAAAATATTAAAAATTTAGATTTACCAATTAATGAAAAAAATTTACTTAATTATTTTAAAAAGTATAAAAAAAATATTAAATTTCAATCAATAGATGAACCTTTTGTCAAAAAAAATGTATTTTGGTTAACAAATGATACAGAGGTTAACGATAAAGATCGAATTAATTATAAACAAACATTAAAAGATTTAATAAATATCTCTGAAAAAATACCGAAAAACTCTATAGTTATAATCTCTTCACAAATTCCAGTTGGAACAATTAGCAAAATTGAAAAAAATAAAATTTTAAAAAATAAAAAACATACATTTTTTTATATTCCAGAAAATCTTAGATTGGGTAATGCTATAAATAATTTTTTAAAACCAGACAGAATTGTTATTGGCACAAATACAAAAAATAAGAATAAGATAAAAACTGTAAAAAATATTTTTAAAAAATTAAAATGTCCAATTTACTTAGTTAGTGCCGAAACTGCAGAAATGTCAAAACATGTGATTAATAGTTTTCTTGCATGTTCAATAACTTTTATTAATGAAATTTCTCAAATATCAAATAAGTTTAAGATTGATTTAAATCAGCTAGAGGAAACTATAAAGTCAGATAAAAGGATAGGACATAAATCTTATATGAATAGCGGTTTTTCCTTTTCGGGAGGCACTCTAGCACGGGATGTTAATTTTCTAAATGATTTGTTCTCAAAGTTTAATATAAAGTCAAAAGTTATAAAAAATATAATTTTAAGTAATAATTATAGAAAACAGAATATAATTAAATCTATTCTTAGGTTGGCTAAAGGCAGAAAAAGAATTTTACAAATTGGACTTACCTACAAAAAAGGTACAAATACAATGAGAAGATCTTTACCCTTTGAGGTCTATAAAAAAATATTAAGCATTAAGCCAAGGTCAATCTCTGTATACGATAGTGATTTAAAGCAAAAAAATAGTCAATTTCAGATGTTACAAAAGAAAAAATATGACTTGATAATAATTTTTAAAAAAGAACTAAATTTACTTTCTTTGATTAAAAAATTTTCAAATACAAAAACTAAAATTATTGATATAGGCAGATATATTTATAAAACTTAAAATTTTATAAATTAAATGAATGTTTAAAACAATTTTAATCACTGGCTCAAATCAAGGTATAGGTTATCAATTATCAAAATATTTTATCAAGAAAGATTTCAATATTATCTTATGCGCGAGAAATAAAAAAAAGTTAATTCAAGTGGAAAAAAAGTTATTAAAATTAAAAAAAAAAAACAAAAAATCATTTCATATAAATTAGATATTTCCTCAGAAAAACAAATAAACCTATTTTTAAATAAAATATTCAAAAAATTTAAAAGAATTGATGTTTTAATTAATTGTGCAGGAATTTACGGTCCAAAAGGTCAATTTGAAAAATTATCTTGGAACAAATGGAAAGAAGTCATAAAAATAAATCTACTCGGATCAATTTATCTTATTAAAAAAATAATACCTTATTTTAAAAAACAAAAAAAAGGCAACATCATTCAATTTGCTGGTGGTGGAGCGGCATCTTCATTTCCATTTTTTACCGCATACTCTACATCAAAAGTCGCAATTGTAAGATTTATTGAAAACATCGCTATAGAACAAAAAAAAAATAATATATCGTTAAACTGTATTGCTCCAGGGCCTGTTAATACAAGAATGTTGGATGAAGTATTAAAGGCCGGTCCAGATAAGGTTGGTAAAGTTTTTTATAAAAAATCTATTTTACAAAAAAAAAATGGAGGAACAGATTTTAATAAAATTAATAAGTTAGTTGAATTTTTATGTGATGAAAAAAACAATTTCATTACAGGTAAATTAATTAGTGCACAGTGGGATAATTGGGAAAAATTTAAATTTAACAAAAACAAATTAATAAACTCTGATATTGGTACTTTAAGGAGAATTGCGGGCAGAGACAGAAATATGAAATTTTTTGACAAATGAAAAAACAACATATTAAATTTGGGTTTATAGGCTGTGGTTTAATAGCAAACAAAAGAGCAAAATTTTTAAACAAAAAAGATATTTTTATTTGTTATGACACAAATATAAATAATTCAAAAAAGTTTTCTAAACTCTATAATTGTAAAATTGCAAAAAATATTAATGAAATATTAAATTCTCAAGATCTTAATGCGGTAATTATTTCAACATACCACAATAGCTTGGCTCCATTTACAATAAGAGCTTATAAAAAAAAATTCAATATATTAGTAGAAAAACCTGCAGGCAAAGATTTAAATCAACTTAAAAAATTAAATTCAATTATAAAAAAATCAAAAACAAAAAATATAGTTCAGGTTGGGTATAACCATAGGTATCATCCTGCAATTATCAAAACTTTGGATCTCTTAAAAAACAAAAAAAAAGCAGGAGAAATTATGTACATTAGGTGCAGATATGGCCATGGTGGGAGATTGAATTATGAGAAAGAATGGAGGGCTAATAAAAAAATTTCTGGTGGAGGAGAATTAATTGATCAAGGATCTCATATTATTGATTTAAGTAGATTATTACTAGGTAATTTTATTTCAATTAAAAGCGAAGTAGTGACAAAATTTTGGAGGATGGATGTTGATGATAATGCTTTTATTATTTTAAAAAATAAAAAAAAACAAATTGCTCATTTACATTGCTCATGTACAGAATGGAAAAATAAATTTAATTTAGAGATATTTTGTAAAAAAGCTAAGTTTGAAATTGATGGTCTTGGCGGTTCATACGGATCTGAAAAACTTAAAATTTACTATATGAAAAAAAAAATGGGTATTCCTTCATATAAAGAAATAATTTTTAGAGAAAAAGATAATTCTTGGAAAAGAGAGATGGATATATTTAAAAAATCAATTAAAAAAAAAAAATATTTTGGACCCAACATTGATGAGGCTTATCAAAATATGAAAATTATTTCATACTGTTATAAACAAAATAAATTAATCAAATGATTATTTGTAGAAGTCCTTTAAGAATATCTTTAGGTGGAGGGGGAACTGATTTACCTTCATATTTTAAAAAAAAGGAAGGAATGGTTATCTCTGCGGCAATTAATAAGTATGTTTATACAACGATAATAAAACCATATAAAGAAGGTATCTATCTTAAATACTCTGAACAAGAAAAAGTTAAAAAAATTGATCAAATTCGTCATCCAATTATTAGAGAAACACTTAAAAATTATAAAAGTTTGTCAAAACAAATAGAAATAACAACTTTAGCAGATATACCTTCTGGAACTGGATTGGGGTCATCTGGTAGTTTTACCACATCATTAATACAAGGTTTAAGTTATTACTCAGGAAAAAAAATAAATAAAAAAGAATTGGCATTAAAAGCTTGTGATATTGAAATTAATAAACTTAGAGCTCCTGTCGGAATGCAGGATCAATTAATATCTTCCTATGGAGGAATAAGGAAATTTAAATTTAAAAAAAATGGTGAGATAAATGTACAGAAACTAAATATTTCTAAAAATACTCTTCACAATATAGAAGAAAATTTTTTATTGTTTTTTACAGGTTTTACAAGAACCTCACATAAAGTTTTGAAAATACAAAAATATAAATCAATGAAAAATGATATTAAAATGTTTAAAAATTTAGATGAGATAAAAAAAATTGGATATCAATTTTCAGATCTTTTAGAAAAGAATGATTTACAAGAATATGCCAAATTAATGAATTATCATTGGAAAATTAAACAAAAAAGATCTCAGGGAATGACAAACAAAAAAATTAATTTTGTTTATAATCAAGCTCTTAAAAATGGTGCTATGGGTGGAAAATTAGTAGGTGCTGGTGGAGGGGGTTTTTTACTTTTTTACTCTAAAGATAAAATTAAATTAAGAAAAAAAATGAAAAGTTTTAATTTGCAAGAGTTAGAGTTTAAAATAGATTTCGAAGGAACTAAATTACTTTGACAAACATAATTCCAGATTTCTATATTCTTTGCGGAGGCAAAGGAATACGGGCTAGAAAATATAGTAATAATAAACCAAAAATACTCATAGATATAAAAAAAAAGCCATTCTTATATTGGGTCCTTAAAAATTTAGAAAAAAAAGGAGTAAGAAATGTATATTTATGTGTAGGATTTTTATCTAAGCAGATTAAAGAATATGTAGATAAAATTAAATATCAATTTAGGTTAAAAATATTTATTTCTTACGAAGATAAGAAGCTCGGAACTGGTGGTGCAATTAAAAAAGCTTTAAAAAATAAAAAAAAAAATTTTTTTGTTATGTATGGCGACACCTTTTTGTTTTTTAATTTAAAAAAATTACTCGAATATGCTTTAAGAAATAATAATAAGTCAATTATTACTATTTATAAAAACAAAGATAAAAAATATTTAAATAATATTTCATTTAATAATAAAAAAATAAATTTCCATAAAAATAGCATGTATATAGATTATGGTTTGATATATTTTTACAAAAATCACTTTACAGTAAAAAAAAAATCTTTTGACCTTCAAATTCAACTCAAAAAACTTATGATAGAAAAAAAAATTATACCATTCAAAATTAAAAAAAAATTTCTTGAGATAGGATCATATCATGGATATAAAAAAACTAATAAATATTTTAAAAATATAAAAAATGAAATTTACTGAAAAATTCTTAACAGATTATCAAAGAGTATTGAGTAAAATTGATACAGGGAAAATCGAGAGTATTGTTAATCTTTTGAAAAAAGTTAAAAAAAGCAAAGGAAGAGTATTTTTTTTGGGTGTTGGTGGTAGTGCTGGCAATGCATCTCATGCTGTAAATGATTTTAGAAAATTATGTTTAATTGATGCATATTCCCCAACTGACAATGTGTCTGAATTTTCAGCCAGAGTAAACGATGAGGGAATGGAATCTACATTCATTGAATACCTAAAAGTAAGTAATTTAAATAAAAACGATTGTTTATTCATATTATCAGTTGGAGGAGGCGATAAGAAAAAAAAAGTTAGTGTAAATATTGTGAAAGCTTTAGAATACTCAAAAAAAATTAATTGCAAAACTATTTGTATTGTTGGCCGTAATAATGGCTTTGCTGCAAAGAATTGCGATCAAGCTTTTATAATACCAAATATTAATAAAAAATTAATAACTCCATTCGCAGAAACTACCCAAGTTTTAGTTTGGCATTTATTAGTCTCACATCCTGGATTAAAGAAAAGAGAAACTGTTTGGTAGATTGTGAGAAAAGCTTTTTTTTTTGATAGAGATGGTGTTTTGAATAAAGCTATAGTTAAGTCTGGTAAACCTTATTCTCCTTTTAATTTAGCTGAATTGGAGATTAATTATTTTGCTAAAGAGATTATTTCTTATTTAAAATGTAAGCAATTTATAATAATTGTTGTAACAAACCAACCAGACGTAAAAAGAAAAAAAAATACTAAGAAAAATATTGAAGAAATTAATAGTTTTTTAAAATCAGAATTAAAAATTGATGATTTTTTTGTATCATATGCAAATAGTGACTATGTTAGAGATAGGAAGCCTAATAATGGAATGTTAATAGATGCAAAAAGAAAATGGAATATTAATTTTAAAAAAAGTTATCTTGTTGGAGATAGGTCAAAAGACATTATTGCTGGATTGAGATCAGGTGTAAAAACTATTTTTTTGGATAATGGTTATTTAGAAAAAAAACCTAATTATAGTAATTTTACTATTAAAACTTTAAAAGAAATAAAAAAAATTATAAATTAAATTTATGAAAAAAATTAAAATAAAAACAAAAATTTTTGCTGATGGGGCAAATTTTGATCAAATAGTTAAAATTAAAAATAATAAATTAATCAAAGGTATTACAACAAATCCAAGCTTGATGAGAAAAGCTGGAGTTTCTAATTATGTAAAATTTGCAAAAAAACTTACAAAAACTATAAAGAATAAATCAATTTCTTTAGAGGTTTTTTCTGACGAAAATAAAGAAATTATAAAACAATCTATATTTCTTTCTCAGCTTGCATCTAATGTTTATGTAAAAATACCAATAGTAAATTCTAAAGGTCATTCTATGATACCAGTTATCAAAATCCTGAGTTCAAAGAAAATTAAATTGAATATCACTGCAATAATGACTTTTGACCAAGTAAAGAATGTCACAAAAGTATTAGACAAAAAAACAAATAATTATATTTCAATTTTTGCAGGCAGAATTGCAGATACTGGCAGAGATCCAATTAAGATGATGGATAAATCGCTGAAGCATTTAAAAAAATACAAAAAATTTGAAGTTATATGGGCAAGTACGCGAGAAATTTTAAATATATTTCAGGCTGACAGAATAAGATGTCATATTATTACAGTTGGTTATGATTTTTTGAAAAAACTTGACATGATAGGAATGAATTTAAACAAATTATCAAAAATTACTTCTAAACAGTTTATAGATGATGCGAAAAAATCAGGCTATAAAATTGATATCTAAACATGTTTAATTTTTTTAAAAATAAAACAATTTTAATTACTGGAGGAACAGGTTCTTTTGGAAATGAATTTGTGAGTTATTTGATACAAAACAGAATACCTTTTGGATCTGTTAAAATTTTTAGTAGAGACGAAAAAAAGCAATATGATATGCGCGAAAATTTATTAAACGATAATGTTAAATTTATTATAGGAGATATTCGTGATTTTAGAAGTGTAAGTTCAGTTATTAAAGATGTAGATTTTATTTTTCATGCAGCGGCATTAAAGCAAGTCCCTTCGTGTGAATTTTTTCCGATGGAAGCAGTAAAAACAAACATTTTAGGAACTGAAAATCTAATTTATGCGGCCAATTCAGCTAATGTAAAAAAAATAGTTTTTTTAAGCACGGATAAAGCTGTAAATCCCATTAATGCAATGGGGATGTCAAAAGCATTAATGGAAAAAATTATCTTAGCAAATTCTAGAAATGTTAATAAAAAATTAAAACTGTGTATAACAAGATATGGAAATGTGATTGGATCTAGAGGATCAGTAATACCAGCTTTTATAAATCAAATTAAAAATAACAAGCCACTTACTATTACGGATGGATCTATGACTAGATTTTTAATGACACTAAACGATGCAATAAAATTGGTTTTATTTGCATTTAAAAAAGGCTCAAATGGAGATTTATTTGTTCAAAAATCGCCCGCAGCAACTATTAACACCATTTCCGCTTCTGTTGCGAAATATTATAAAAAACAACTTAAAATTAAAAGAATTGGATTTAGACATGGTGAAAAAAAGCATGAATCTTTATTAAGTTCAGAAGAAAAAATGGTTGCTAAAGATTTAGGCAAATATTTTCAAATTAAATTAGATAAAAATAACCTTAATTATAAAAAGTTTTTCAACGTAGGAAGAAACACAACCTACAAAGAACCTTATAGTTCAAATAATACTAAAATTTTGAATGTAAATGAAACTCTATCAATATTAAAAAAAAGTAAGGTTTTAATTTAATATAAATAATTACATGTTAATAGCTATAACAGGAAGCAATGGTTTTATTGGAAAAAATCTTTACCTAAATTTGTCTCAAAATAAAAACTTTAAAGTTTTTAAAATCTCAAGACAGACCAAAATTCATGAGTTAAAAAAAATCTGCAAAAAATGTGATATTTTATATCATTTAGCAGGTGCTAATAGGCCAAAGAATGATAGTAAATTTAACAAAGATAACTTTATATACACTAAAAAAATTTTAGAATTACTTGGTAAGAACAAAAAAAAACCACCAATAATTTATACTTCAACCTCAAGGTACAATGAAAAAACTAAATATGGTATCTCAAAAAAAAAAGCAGAACAAATAATTATTCAGTATTCAAAAAAAAATCTATCTAATTATTATATTTTGAGGTTGCCAAATGTATTTGGCAAATGGGCAAAACCTTTTTACAACTCATTTTTAACAACAATATTTTATCAAGTTACCAGAAATAAAACTGTTGAAATTTCTCAAAAAAACAAAGAAATAGAATTGATATATATTGATGATTTAGTAGAGAATTTGAAAAAATTTATAAATATTAAAAAAAAAAAATCTCTAATTAAAAATATAAAAGGTAAAAAGTATAAACTAGGTTTTCTTTATAATAAAATTATAAATATATGGAAAAATAAAAAAGAAAATATAGTTTTAAATACAGCAACTTCTTTAGATAGAAAATTATATGCTACATTGTTAACCTATATGCCAAAAAAAGACATATTTGAAAAAATAAATTCAAATGATGATCACAGAGGTTCTTTTATTGAGATGCTCAAAACTAAAAAAAGTGGACAATTTGCTTTTTTTTCAATAAATCCGGGAAAGCAAAGGGGAGGGCATTTTCATAATACTAAAAATGAGAAATTTATTTTAATAAATGGTATTGTAGAATTAGAATTAAAAAATATGGAAAACAATCAAAAGATTAAAAAAAAATTGAACGCAGAAGATTTAATGGTTTTCACATCTGTACCAGGTTGGAAACATACTTTCAATAATAAAGAAAAGTATAAAGCAAATATTTTAGTTTGGGCTAATGAGATGCTTAATTTAAAAAAAATAGATACTTATAATGTCAAATAAACAAAAAGTTTTAACTATAGCAGGCACAAGGCCAGAATTAATAAGACTTTCAGAAATTATTAAAAAATTTAATATATTTTTTGATCATAAATTAGTTTTTACTAATCAAAATTATTCTAAAGAATTATCTGACTATTTTATAAAAAATTTCGATATTAAAATTGACTATAATTTAAAAATTAAGAATAAAAGCCCATCATCATCAATAGCTGAAATAATTACTAAATTTGAGAAAATTTTAGACATTGAAAAGCCCGAAGCGTGTTTCGTTTTAGGAGATACTAACTCAGCATTGAGTGCAATAGTAGCTAAAAAAAAAAAGATACCTATTTTTCATTATGAGGCTGGTAATAGATGTTTTGATGAAAGAGTTCCAGAGGAGGTAAATAGAAAAATCATTGATCATTTAGCTGATATAAATTTAACATATAGCAATGCGGCAAAACAAAATCTTATTAATGAAGGAATTGCTTTAAAAAATGTATTTAAAATTGGAAGTCCCTTAAATGAAGTTTTTAATTCAAATAAATCAAAAATTGATAATTCCAAAATATTAAACAAACTAAAATTAAGAAAATTTGATTATTTTGTTGCAAGTATTCATAGAGAAGAAAATTTAGAGAATGTTAAAAAAATATATTTTTTATTTGAATTTTTAAATAAGGTTGCAAAAAAGTATAATAAAAAAATATTATTTTCAACACATCCAAGGACTTTAAAAATTTTAAAGAAAAATAAAATCAAATTAAATAGTAAAATTATTATATCTAAGCCTTTAGATTATTTTGATTATTGCAAATTACAAATAAATTCTATTTTTGTTTTTTCTGATAGCGGATCAATTTCTGAAGAAGCCTATATAATGAACTTTAAAGCACTTAATTTAAGGGATACTCATGAAAGACATGAGGCAATGGAGATTACATCTGCACCTATGATTAGTTTTTCAAAGGATACAAATTTAAAATTTATTGAAAATTTAATCAGAAACAAAAAGGTTTTAGATAAATTAGAAGAGTATGAAGTAGAAAATGTATCAACAAAAGTTACGAATATTGTGAGCAGTTATATAGAAAATATAAATACTTTTAAGTATTTAAAATAATGAGAGGATTAATTATTTCTCAATATTTTTGGCCTGAGAATTTTAAAATAAATCAATTAGCTCTAGAGTTAAATAAAAAGTTTGAGATAGATGTGTTAACAAGCTATCCAAATTATCCACATGGAAAATTATTTGAAGAATTTAAAAAAAATAGATCTAGATTTTCAAAATATAAAGGAGTTAAGATAATCAGAATTCCACAAATTTTACGTGGAAGAGGTAATAAATTAAAAATTGCAATTAATTACTTATCTTTTTTAATTAGCTCATTAATTAATATTTTATTTATAAAAAAAAAATATGATTTTGTATTTGTATTTGCACCATCTCCAGTTTTTGTAGCATTAGCTGGTATATTATTATCAAGAAGACAAAAAAGTAAATTATATATATGGGTTTTAGACTTGTGGCCTGAAATTTTGAAAGAATTAAAGATTATTAATTCTAAATTATTTATTAAAATATTAGATAAGATCGTGACCTACATATATCAAAATTGTGATAAAAT
>MDSV01249011.1_pt1 | contig 19716 bp, 26 predicted proteins | sample 810851 | NCBI WGS metagenome assembly MDSV01 (sample SAMN05326640, study PRJNA326480) | marine metagenome | isolation source: seawater | place: Atlantic Ocean: North East | collected 2012 | reverse complement strand
TTTTCTGTTTAGTTAATGATGTACGTTAATTGCCATGCCAACAAACACGGCTGTTAAAAGTGTAAAAACATATGCTTGAACAAGTACTACGATAATTTCAAGCCCATAAATTGCAGCTGCCATTGGGACAGATATAAACCCAACGCCAATTCCAATAACCGCACTGGAAAACATTTCCCCAATGATCGCCATAAGTGAAAGTAGTGCTAATATTGCTATGTGTCCGCCAGTCATATTTGCAGCAAGTCTCATTGTAAGAGCGAATGGTTTTACAAATAAGCCCATTATCTCAATAGGTATCAATATTATGTAAACCGGCCATGCTAGACCATGCGGCACTAAATTTTTCCAATGTTTAATAAATCCATATTTTTTCACACCAGCAATTATAATTGCGAAAAATGTTACTGTAGCTAGACCCGCAGTAACGTTAAAATTACCTGTAGCAGTAACTCCACCGTGCAACATATTATTGATAGTAGAATGGGAATCCGTTTTAAGAAAGAAACGGTCTATTAAACCAATGGTATCAAAAATTGGAACCATCCCTATTCCATTTGCAAAAAGAATAAAGAAAAAAAATGTTAAAAAAAGAGGTGTCCAAGACATTACCCAATTTTGACCAACATTAGGTCTTGATATTGAGTCCTTTACAAATTCAACGATGTATTCTATCAAAGTTACCCATTTGGATTTTACTTTCCCATTGCTAGATAGATACTTTCTTAATGGTAGTATTACAACAAATGACACGATAAATGCGACGACCCATAACATCAACACATGTTTAGTAACTGAAAAGTTAATCCCAAAAAGTTCTGGGATTTTAATTATAGGATGTTCATTACTCGAATTTGAAACATGATGTATAATGTTAGGACCAACTTGTTCTAAAACTGATTGTCCAGTATTATTAGTATTTGCAGCTACCATTTTGAAGGGTAAATATATGCTTATTTAATTTTATTTAAACTTAATTCTAGAAAAACAATATAATTTAGCTCGCAAAGATAAGCATAAAATGAGTCTGTTTAAAATAAATTAGCACAATTAATATATCTGCAAATATTACTTAAAGTCACTAAAATAAAACTAACCTAAGAATTGGTTATCTATTAGCTTTTTTACCCAAAGTGTAAAGTTGGAAAAAACCAGCAATTAAACCAATGAAAAGTAAAATAATAAATAGAAAAGGGAAAGTTTTTAACTTTTTATCTAAAACATAACCAATTACAGAAAGAGATATTACGTAAAAAAATAGTGATTGAACTGCAGCCATTATAGGCGCAGCTTTTTTAAATAAATCCTGAAACGCATTCATTAAAAGCTTATTTTATACCTTTCTGCGTTTGTATTAAATTAGCTCAATTGAGTACCTTTTTAATATTAGTATCCAATACTAAGTCGCATTGCCCTTCAAATTTAGCCCCATCCTCAATATGCAGTTTACGATAACTTATATCGCCTTTTAATTGGCTAGTCTTTTTTAATGTTACTGAACCTTCAGATTGGATATCTCCAATTACTTTCCCTCCTAAAAAGATATTGGAACATTTAATATTTCCATTTACAATACCATCTTTCGCTATTCTTATTGAACCTCTGGTGCTTATATCACCATTTACTTGACCATAGATAATTATACCCTGCTCAAGTTTTATAGGACCTCTGACTCTGGCATCAGGCCCAATCATCGTATGAACGTTTTTGAATTTTGATTTGCTCATTATTTTTTGGAAGTTAAGTCTTTTTTAAAATAATTAGGAAAGTATATCAAAGGGTCAATTGAGTTATCACCCTTCCATACTTCAAAATGTAAGTGCGGGCCAGATGATATTCCAGTATTACCAACATATCCTATAACGTCACCTCTTTTCACTATGTCTAATCTAGAAACTAAATTTTTTTGATTATGACCATATTGGGTAATATAGTCACCGCCATGATAAATGATTATTAAATTACCCATTTCATATGTCCAGCCAGAGAACACAACAACCCCTGAGGAGGCTGACTTTATCGGTGTTCCCTCTTTCGCTACTATATCAATTCCGCCATGGTCTTTATCAATGTTAAAAAAATTACTTTCCATTCTTTGACTAATAAAGCCTTCAACGGGCGGAAAAGAGGGAATATTATCTGATAAAGATATGATATTATCTTCTGGGATAACCATTAAGGAGCTATCAGTTATTTTCGGCATTTCAGAAAAATCAAAATTAGCTCCCAATGAATTTCTCACAAATTCATCCATATGAACTAATTTTTCAAGATTCTTTGTCAAATCGAGAACTTTCAATCTTTCACTAGCTAAAACTTTATATTTTTGGCTAAGATTATTGTAATCAGATATTTTTGGAACATATATCGTTGACATAATAATTAAAGCAACTAAAGCTAAAAAGGGAAATCCAATTAAAATCTTTAAACTAATTTTACTTAAACTAAAAGACCTTGTTTCAGAATCATCATCTGGTACTATAAGAAATGTGAATTTTGTGCTCATAATAAATTATAAAGATTGTAATAAGTCTAAAATCCTCTCAAGATCATCATCAGAAAAATAAACTATTTCAATCGAACCACCTATCTGCGAAGGTTTTAATTTGACTTTAGTTCCAAAGATTTCTACTAATTGATCTTCAATTTCTTTAACCGGGCCTCTATTAAGTTTTACTTTTCTTATTTTTTTTAATTTGCCCCGCGGTCTGACAAAAGCCTCAGCTGCTCTAACACTAAGTGATTCAGAAATTATTTTTTTCCAAAAAATTTGCATGGCAGAAATAGTTTTTTTCTGCAAAATTGCTCTCCCATGGCCAGCAGAAATTTTTCCTTCTCTAATACTTTTCCTAATTTCAGGAGGCAACTTAAGTAATCGGAGAGAATTAGAAATTGTAGCTCGCTTTTTGCCAATTGTTTTCGCAATGTCATCATGAGACAGACCATGTTCACTATTTAAGATGGCGTATCCCTCTGCTTCTTCAATTGCATTTAAATCTTCCCTTTGAACATTTTCAATAAGAGCTACTTGCATCATTTCGGAATTGTTTTTAACGTCGATAATATATGCTGGGATAGATTTAACCTTGGCCTTCTTTGCAGCCCTCCATCTTCTTTCACCAGCGACAATTTCATAGTTTTTACCATTTTCTCTAATTGTAATTGGAGTTATTACTCCCTTGTTTTTTATCGATAAGCTTAACTCTTCAAGAGATTTCTCATCAAAATCTCTTCTAGGCTGATCTGGATTAGGTTTAATGTCATTTATTTTAACCTTATTGATTCCAGGCCGGTTAGAAGAATTAGTACTCTTTTTCGATGTTGGATTGATAATAGCATTAATTCCCTTACCTAATCTTTTAGATGACACGTTGTAATATCTCCTCAGTTAAACTTAAATAATTTTTAGCACCATTTGAACTGGCGTCATATAGCAATGCTGGTTTCCCAAAGCTAGGTGCTTCACTTAATTTTACATTTCTATAAATTAAAGTCTTAAATAACTTTTCTTTAAAATAGCTTTTAACCTCTTCAACTACTTGTTTTGATAAATTTAATCTACTATCATACATTGTCATAAGAACACCACCAATTACAAGCTTTTTATTTAAATGCCTTTGTACTAGTCTAAAAGTATTTAAAAGTTGACTAAGGCCCTCTAAGGCGTAATATTCACATTGAATCGGAATAATGATTGCATGAGATGAAGTTAAAGCATTAATTGTTAAAAGACCTAAAGATGGTGGACAATCCAAAATTATAACATCATATTTTCTAACTACTTTTTTCAGAGCAGTTTTCAATTGATATTCCCGAGCCATTATGTTGACTAATTCTACTTCTGCCCCCACCAAATCATTCGTTGATGAAACAACATCTAAACACGGAAATGTCGTTTTAGATATAGCCTCTTTAATATCTTCATTATTAATGAGTACATCATAAATATTTTTTTCAGATTTTTCTGTTAAATCTGAAAGCCCAATAGTTGCATTTGCCTGGGGGTCAAGGTCTACTATCAAAGTCTTAATTTCAGATACTGCTAGACTCAAACCAACATTAACTGCTGATGTAGTTTTGCCAACACCACCTTTTTGATTTATAAATGCTAAAACTTTTCCCATAATTACAAAAAATAGTACTAAAATTAATTCTTAATATTTTGCAAAATAAGAAATATAAACACATATTTAATAATTAAAATTTAAATGTATTTAAATATGTTTTATTGCTCTGTGAGCTCTTGAAAGTTAAATTTCCGCTCTTTTAAATAAATTAAAATAAAAAATTGAAAAATAACCTCACTCCTAGATATTTAGTCATCCTTATAATTTTGGGCTGGTCATTTTATTCATTGTGGCCTTCAGTAAAATATCAAAATCTTTCAGATGAACAAAAAGAATCATTAAAAGAGCAAGGGAAACTTTCTCAAATAGAATCTCAAATTATTCGCCAAGGGTTGGACCTCAAAGGAGGAATGTTTATTGCTCTAGAGGCTGACATCCCTGCACTAGTAAAAAACTTGGCTTCAAACCGTAATCAAAAGTTTGATGACCTGCTTTTAGAAATAACAAATGTTTTTAAATCAACTGAAGGATCTAATTTTTTTGATATATTTAAAAATAAAGTTCAAGCTAGCGATATAAAAATTGTGCGTTATTTCCATGAATATGGATCAAACATTGATGACATAATATCCTCTCTAGAAGAAGAAACAGAAGATTCAATTAATAGAGTACTTGAAATCCTACAAAATAGAATAGATCAATTTGGTGTAGCTGAGCCTACAATTCAGAAACAAGGTAAATATCGTATTTTAGTTGAGTTAGCTGGTGTACAAGATTCTGAAAGGGCTAGATCTTTACTGCAAAGTACTGCCCTTCTGGAATTTTATTTATTGAAAAATAATGCATCAACCACAGAAATTATTGCTCAGCTGGATAACATTCTAAAGAAAAACGTTAGTAATAAAGAATTAGAAGAATTAATTGGTGAAACTAGTACAACTAGTACAATTGATAAGAAAAATACTGAAGATTCAAATGATAATAATTTCACAACCGTGGATGAAATTTTTGGAGAAACAAGCACCATTTTATCTGATAGTATAGAAACAAAATCTGACCTCGCTATTGATTCCCCTTTCCAATCATTAATTGAATTTGTTCAAGGGGATATGGTAGTTAAAACAAAAAATGTTTATGCATTGAAAAAACTATTAGATGATGATGGCGCAAAACTCAAGTTAAAATCTTCATCTGGTCAATTTTTATTTAGCAATAATAATGAGATAATAGGTACCTCAGGAGAATATTTTAGACTATATTATTTAGAATCCTTGCCTGAGTTGACCGGGGGTGTTGTAGAAAAAGCAAAAGCAAACCTTGGCAGTCTAGGTGGTGGAAATGCTGGATTGCCAGTAGTCTCTTTGGATATGAATAGCGATGGAGCAAAGACCTGGTCTAGAGTAACTGGGGCAAACATTGGCCAACGTATAGCAATTGTTCTAGATAATAAAGTACATATGGCACCAAACATAAGGGAAAAAATCCCTGGTGGAAGAACTCAAATTGAAGGATTTGCGGATATAAATGAAGCAAAAGATATAGCAATCATTCTTCGAGCAGGTGCACTTCCAGCTCCTGTAAATATAGTTGAAGAAAGAACTGTGGGTCCTAGTCTTGGTGCAGATTCAATTTATAGTGGACAAAAATCTATATTAATTGGCCTGGGTATAGTTTTTATTTTTATGCTAGTTTATTACAAAGCATCTGGAGGTATAGCAAACTTTGCATTAATTTGGAATATCATTTTAATTCTAGCTGTTCTTGCATCATTAGGTGCTACATTGACACTGCCTGGTATTGCCGGCCTCATATTAACGGTTGGAATGTGTATAGACTCAAATGTGATTATTTTTGAGAGAATTCGAGAAGAATTAAGAAAAGGTAAAACTCCAAAATCTGCTGTAGAAGCTGGTTATAATAGAGCTATTACGACTATTATTGATGCTAATTTAACCACCGTTATAGCATCGCTTGTCTTATACCAATTTGGCACTGGACCCATAAAAGGATTTGCGACTGTACTATTCTGGGGAATTTTAATTAGTATGTTTACAGCAGTTTATGTTACGAGAACTATTTTTTATACAATTACAAAAAAATCAATAAAAACTTTAAGTATATAAATGCAGATCATAAAAAACTCAAACATTGATTTTATAAACAATTCTAAATTTACAATTTTCCTATCTAGTGCGCTAATCCTTGCAAGTATTTTTTCACTAATCATAAATAATGGCCCAGAGCTAAGCATTGATTTCAAAGGTGGCACCTTAATAGCTGTCAAATATACGAAGCCGGTCAATATCAATGACTTAAGGTCTAAGTTAAAAAGTGTAAACATAAGCGGTCAAAATTTTGATTTTAGCACTGCTGAAATAAAACACTTTGGTAATGAATTAAGTGTTGCTCTTCGAATAGCAAATATTGAAAATGAGCCTGAAAATTTTTCTAGCCAGTTAGTTGAAGTCTTAAAAAATTCTTATCCTGATGGGTACCCAAAAAATAAAAATGATTTCCTTCTCTCCATTGGTAAGGTGAGCCCAAAAGTAGGCTCTGAACTCAGTGGTAAAGCGATCATGGCAATCATTTATGCTATTACATTAATTCTAATTTATATATCGCTTAGATTCGAATTTGTTTTTGCTATTGGCGCAATAGCAGCTATTGCTCATGATGTTACAATTACATTAGGAATATTTTCTATACTTGGATATGAAATTTCTCTTCCAGTTGTTGCAGCTTTTTTAACAATTGTGGGGTACTCATTGAATGATACCATTGTTATTTTTGATAGGATTAGAGAGAACTTAAAAACTCTTAAAAAGGATTCTATTGCTGAGACTGTAAACAAAAGTATAAATGAGTCCCTTAGCCGTACCATTGTTACATCATTAACCACATTTTTTGTTGTTTTAATACTTTATTTTTTTGGTGGAGAAGTAATAAATCATTTCTCATTTGCCTTGATAATTGGAGTTTTAGTTGGTACTTATTCTAGTATCTTTGTTGCGAGTCTAATTGTTGTATATATGCAACCCAGAACTTAGTTTCGGCTATATTTCATTATACCTAGAATCTGTAATAAAGAATTTTCAGTAATTAATACCCAATTTGGTGATTTTGGTATTTTAATTAATCGTAATATGCTTACAAATATAATTCTGCCAAATAAACTCAAGTCCATTGAAACAATAACTTCAAAGACTAAATCTACTTTAATGATAGAAGTAAGATCACAACTAAATCAGTACTTTAAGGGTGTTAGACAATCCTTTGAACTTAATATGGATCTTAAAGTGTCAACATTTTTTAAAAAATCGCTGGAAGAAGTAAAAAAAATACCTTATGCTAGTACAAAGTCTTATAAAGAAATTGCAGAGTATATTAAATCACCCAAAGGCCATAGAGCTGTTGCAAATGCAAGTGCTCGCAATCCATTACCAATAGTTATACCTTGTCATCGAGTTATAAAGTTTAGTGGAGAATTAGGAGGATATGGTGGCGGAAGTTTTTTAAAGAGGAAATTACTAGAATTTGAAAAAAATATTTTTTTCACAAAAATTAACTAAAATTTTTGTTGAATTGCGAAATGTAATGCAGGTTCTTTATTAAATCTTTTATCTCTATACCCCCAACCTACGTCAATACGAAGTGATTGTAATACTGGTAAAGGTATCCGCATTCCAAAACCTACTCCACCCATAAATTTATCTTTATTTAAATCCTTCCAAGCATATTCAATAAAACCTCCATCAATGAACGCTACAATACTTAATCCTTTTGAAACCTCACTTCTATTTTCTTTCGTAATTATTAGCTTCCTTAATTCAAGACTAGAAAAAAAATGCTCATGCCCAAATCTATAATCATTAGAAGCTGATTTTTTTTGGGGAAGCCTCCACCCTCTTATGTTAAATGAATTACCAAAATAGTTAATCCAAACATCATTCTTGTGCCCGTATTTTCTTTGAATAGTTGTATTCATTGCTAAAGTGGTATTTGAAGAGAAAGGTATATAAATACTTAAAGACTGACTCCAAATATAGAAACTATTTTCTCCTAACATTGGCACAAAAGACTGTATTATTCTTGTCCCCTTTCTAGGATTCCAATAAATGTCTCTACTATCAAATTCAAAATTTAACTCAGGCGTAAAATAGTTATAACTCAAAGTATCAATTGAATTCATAAAATTTTTTTGAGTCAGAATAGGAGAAATTCTAGCTTTTAATCTATCGCCATACCATTTGCCAAAACTTAGTTTTAATCTTTTTATATTTATATTCCTATTAAGAAAAAGGTGGTCATATGAATTAACCTCCAAAAATGTTGATAAAGAAATATGATTTCCAAAAATCCATGGATCACTTAAGAAAAATTCAATTCTTTCTTGACCGCCAAAGCTTCCTTCAATTTTAAAAGTCCTATTTTTTCCTTGAAAATTATTTATAATTAATAGACCGTTAAGTGACCATCCCTTTTCCTCTTCATAGCCAGGAAAAACTAATGGGGGAGTTCTATTTATTGACTCAATCATTAGATATTGTAGAATTGCATTACCATTTTCAAGTGGCATTAATCTCCAAGAAACATTGTCAAATAATCCAAGATTAAATATTCTATTTCTATCTAAGTTGGCTAATGAAGAGTCAAGGCTAGAATCTATTGGGTGAAAAATTTCTCGCTCTATTATATAATTCTTAGTTTTATTTAGCCCTATAATCTCAATTTTTTCAATACTTGGTCTTAATTCAGATGCAACTATATCATTAAACAATAATACAAAAAATAAAAAAAAGCCTGTGAAAACAGGCCTTTTTAAAATACAAAATATGAACAAAAATTTATAAGTCAATACCATCCATCATTAATCGTTTCTTATATTCTATACCTTGCTGCGAGTATACATCTTCAATTGCTTTGTTAAGTTTATCGGCAATCTGAAGACCATCAACTTCTACTTTTACATTTCTTTCATCTAGTTTGCGAACCCTAAAAATAGAATTTTCATCTCCATAATTGTGCCAAACACCATCATATTCTTTAGGTGTTCCATATTCCATGAGAACTTTATGCTTAATTACATCTTCAGCGGTTAGCTGGGGAAATCCAGTATCTTTCAATTTAATCTTTTTAACAACACTCTCAAGTATGTAGTGAGAGTCGCTATTATTAGTTGTACTATAAACATAATCAATATTTACAAAACCAAGTGTAATTCTTTCAATCGTAAGACGAGTAACATAATTAAACTCTACTGTAGCCCTTTTTATAGGCAGTACAATGCCGTCTTTAGTAGTACGAGATTCATCCGTATATACGACCTCAACAGTAGTGTCAGGAACAATAGTCAAAACAGCAGGAAGACTAGTAGACCAAGGAGCTAAAAGTTCATCTCTAAAAACCCAACCATCTGGTAACCTTTTTACAGGTATAACTGATTCAATTTTATTTCGGTTAACTGGTGGAGATATCTTTGGTATTTCCATAATTGGTGATTCTTCTTGAACCATTTGCTTTGCAGCTTGATTACTCAGACCAGAATCCTTTTCTTTGGAGCCACCAAAAAGCTGATCATCAGCATCTAAAATTGATAATGGTATAATGAAGATAACTGCCGTAAAAATTGAAAATATTTTAATATGTATTTTTATCATTATTTTTAATAATTATTTGTACTATAAAATGCCACTGGAATTTAAAACATTTAAACAATCTGTAAAGATAAAAAAAAAGCCCTCATTTGAGGGCTTTTTTCAAGAATATATTCTATTTCTTTCGCCCTCTGGCCATAGGTGATCTTGCTACATCACCATTTTTATCAATAAAATATAAGAAACCAGACTCCCTGGTAACACCAGCTGTGGCAACTTTTTCTGCGTTTCCACCGCCTTTACCAGCGCGAGCCATTTTTGAGCGAGAAACATCGCCCTGTTTATCTAAATAGTAAAGGTAACCTTTTTCTTTGGTTACACCTGTTTTTTCTACTACTTCAGCCATTAAATCCTCCGATTATTATTTGATTTGTTTTTATGGTAGTGGTTAGAGCAAAATCTCTCTTCCTCTGCCTGTGCAATAGTACAAATATTAAAGGATGATGTCAAGATTTTTCTCGAGGAGACTCCCTCGGTAAAAAAAATCAATATTTCTTTCGAAATAATCTAAATAAAAAGGTAATTTAAACTACGTATAAAATAAAGTATAATGCCCCGGTAGCTCAGCTGGATAGAGCATCGGATTTCTAATCCGGAGGTCACAGGTTCGAATCCTGTCCGGGGTACTTTAGTAATAAATTATTTTATATTCTTATCAAAAACTTTTTGCAGTTCAACTTTGAAAATTAGAACACTATTTGGAGGGATATCATTATTCCTCCTAGCCCCATATGCTAGTCGGGGATGAATAAAAAATTCATATTCAGATCCCTCATTCATGAGCTGTATTCCTTCAGTCCAACCTTTAATTACTCTATTTAATCTAGTTACAAATGGTTCACCTTTTTTATATGAGCTGTCAAAAATAGTACCATCCAAAAGCTTTCCTTCGTAGTGAACCCTTACTTGATCAGAAGAAGAGTCTGGCGATTTTCCAGAGCCTTTTTTAATTATCCTAAACTGGAGACCTGATTTTGTGACCTGAATGTCTTTGTTTTTAACCTTATTGTCTTTTAAGAAATTTTCTGCTTTTTCTAGAGCTTTACTTGCTTCAGCTTGTTGCTTTACTCGCATACGATCTTGCATTGATTTAAAAAGCTCTCTACGTTTTTCTATAGTTAATAGATGTTTTTCTTTGTCATAGCCATTTCTAAATCCAGCACTAAATGCATCGTAATTGATATCGATACCTTGATTAATTAGGTTGTCCCCAATGTCTGCACCTATTGAATAACTAATTGAGTCTGTGTCATCAGTCAAGTTAGCTTTAATATCGCTACTTTTTTCTCCATTACCTGCGCAAGAAAAAAAGACTGAAAAAAAATAAATATAGGTTAAAAATATCAAAATAAATCTAATTTTCATTGAGTTCTCTCTATTTTGTGAATTACTATTTTTTAGGGAATATAGATGTTTTCAACTCTTGCTATTAAGGACTAACATAATCAGCCCTGCAAAAACTATAATAATAGCAAGCCAGTCAATAACACTTAAGCTAGAAAATAAAGCAACAATCAAACGGAGTGCTAAAATTGCACAACCACCTAGAATCAATATCCAAGGAAGTTTTTCATTATAATCGCTCATTTTTATAATTACTTTTTATTTTATATAGTAATATTATACCAAATTAATATTATAATCTAATTAAAATAAAATTTATAATGCGCAAAAATTTAGCGAAGACTAAATCGAACTTTTCAATTCAATCTTTTGAAGGTGGATATGATAAAAACTATTCGTATTTGCTAACGTGTTTAGACACAATTAATTCTATTATAGTTGATGCATCTTTAGAGTCAAGTAGACTTCAACCTTTTCAAAAGTCTATACCAACGGCAATATTGATTACTCACTCGCATCATGATCACATTAAATATATTAATGAATACATAGAAAAATACCCTGAGATAAAAATTATTGGTCATCCAAAATCAAAATTAAATGATATCTCAGAAATTAATTATTTACCTGTTAATGATAATTCTACAATCAAAATTGGAAATCTCAAGATCAAAACTATCCATACTCCGGGACATTATTTTGATTCAGTATGTTTTTTAATTGAAAATATTATATTTACTGGAGATACTCTCTTCATTGGAAGAACTGGCAGAACCTTAAATAAAGGTAGCAATGTGTACGATTTATATAATTCTGTTTACACAAAATTGTTAACGCTTCCAATTGACACCATAATTTATCCAGGGCATAATTATGGCTCGAAACCAACAATGACCATTAAGGAAAATATCAAAATAAGCAATTTGCTTCAAGCATCAGGGAAAAAGGATTTTATTGATAGAATGAAAAAGTTTGAATTAACTAGAAAAAAGAACAGTTAATCAATTCGCACATTTACTGCTCTATCACCTTTCATATCTATATCAATATCAAATGAAACTTGCTGCCCGACCTTTAATCCTATTACTTTCAGGTGTTCTCTTAAACCACTAACATGAACAAAATAATCTTCGCCATCCTCTCCCAATATAAATCCAAATCCTTTCAACCTATCATATTCTTTTACAACCCCTCTAGTCATTGTCATCTAATGAATCAAAGTCTAGAGAAATAGAATTAACGCAATATCTTAGCCCAGAAGGTTGTGGACCATCATTAAATACATGCCCCAAGTGCCCACCACAATTTTCACAAGTGATCTCTATCCTCTTCATACCAAAGCTATTATCTTCAGACTCCTCAATTTTTTCAGGAAGTGCTTCATAAAATGCTGGCCACCCACATCCAGAATCATACTTTGACGATGAAGAAAAAAGTTCTGTTCCACAACCAGCACATTTATAAGTACCAGCTTCATATAATTTATCATACTCTCCCGTAAACGGTCTTTCAGTACCTTTTTCACGAAGAATATGGAACTCTTCAGGTGTTAATTTTTCTTTCCATTGTTCTTCTGATAAATTATTTTTATTATGTTTTTCTACACTCATTCCTAGTTCCTTTAACCTATCGTTTAACATATTAATTAACTGATCAATTTTTTTTAATTTATTAATGTCCTCAGACAAAATAATTACATCTGATTTTGATTTATCTCGTAAAATAATAGAAGGTAATTTTATGTTATCATAGCCATAATTTGAAACTTTATCTTTATAAATAAACTTAGACCTAACCGGTAATGAAGTGATAAAATCAGACCATTTTTTTTTCATTGAAAAATTGTCATATGTTATTGCGCACAGATTACAATTGTAGGTACTAGGACTGATAATTTTGTGAGCAAAATCTAAAAACTCATTAACTAAGCCACTTTTAGCATTATAGATGAATATTAATTCACTTTTATTTTCTTTACATAATGCAGCTGACATTAGAAATAATAATAGTAGAATATTTCTCATAATTTTTCTATTTATAATAATTAATTGTTGATGATATGGCCATACCAATGCCCAAAAAAAATGCCGGCCCCGTAATTTCATCCGGTATGTTGATTATTTTGTTAATACTAAAAATAATTCCAGTCACAATGAACATCCAAAAAATCATAACAATAATTATTTTAAAACTGAACTTCACTTCTAATAATATTCCTATAGATGAGTTGACCAGATTAGAATATAATAATAACTTAAAAAGCCTATTATTAAAATTACGAGAGTTCGGATTAAGTATTTTTTCATTTAACTTTTTATTAAAGTATTAAGTTTATAATAAAAAATACTCAACAAGCATTAAATATAGCAAATCCATCTGGCTCAATGGATAGAATCTATAAAATGATTCATCCTTATTAAAAAATATAAGGTAGCCCAGTCATATGATTTAAAAAAATGAGTTTATAAGCTACATTATCTCAACACTATCTTAAACATATGATAATGGCTTTAAGCTCTTTTAGAGTATTATTCTTGTTGACGTTCTAACGTTTCCGATTTTGTCTTTCTTAAGTTTAAATATTAATTGTTTTCATTTAATACATACTAAATAACTAAACCATTTTCTCCCAAATTCGCAGCCTCAGATTTAAGCCTGTTTAAAGTAGGCTTTTATAGAATATTTAGCTAACTAATCTGGAATTCCACTGCCACTATGTAGAGGAGAAAAATGGCCACTTTTAATTTTCCATTTCCCCTTTTCTGTAACAAATATTTGGCTAACTCTTGTGCGGTAATCATTTTTAGTAACCCCTCCAAGTGTATAAGAGCCAACTAAATAATAATATGCCACTGCTGCCTTACCTGGAACAAGCACATCGACTTCAATATACCTAGCTGTAAAATTAGATTTATCACCAGGTTTTCTATTTTCTGTTAAGTTTTTTACTGTGGGAATCATCTTATACCAAAAAGAACCATTTGAGTCACCATTCATTGTCCCATTGGAATGCATTGAAGATACATAGTCTTTGTATTTACTAGAATTCCAATTACTCCAATGGCTATTAATTACTTTTTCAATATCTGAAATATCATCAGCAACTAAAATTGAAATAATAGAAAGTGAAATCAATGCTTTTCTCATAATTTTTCTCCTTTATTTTATAAACCTAATATACTTAAAGAAAAATTCGCATTTCTGAAAAATTTTTAAGAATCCTTTATTGATGCACTTAATAATTAGCTAAGCTACATCCAATCATTATAAAAAAAGATAATCTTAATCGGTACTGTAAATGAATTAACAAGAATAACTTCTAAACCAGCATACGTTAAAATTTTGATTTCTCAAAAAAAAATGAAACTAGCCTAGGTAATTCTTCTTTATTATCCCACCAATCTTTTTTTGAAAGCAAAAAAAAACCTGCTTCTTCAGCATTTTGAATATAATCTTGATCTGAATGTTGATATGTGTACAACTCTTTTTTAACCCCATTTTCTTGAAACTGGGCCTTACTTCCTAATGCTTGTTTTTTGGGGTGAAGTTCGCATATAAAGCATTTCCCGCCAGGAATTAATTTATTATAGAGTGAATAAAAAATATGATCTAACTTTTCGATATGCTCTAAAGTTAGATTTATTGTTACTAGGTCAAATGAATTATCATTGACTGGCCATTCTTGATTAAGATTTGTATTTATAAAAGTAACCTTTTTGGACTGAATTTTTTTCCTTGCTATATTTAACATATTTTTAGAAAAGTCTAATCCTACTATTTTATCTGCTTTAGTAATAAGCCATTGCGTATTTTTTCCTGTACCACAACCTAGTTCCAATACATTTGAAAAATCTATTTTAGACAAAGATTCAATAGTGGCAATATTATCTAAATCTCTTGTTGGGTTTACATTAATATCATACTGATATGCCCAACTGTTATAATTATCTTTAATCTTTTCAACCATAACAACTTTATTCAATTAATTTTAAAACATTAAGGAAATCATACATAGTATTTTCAAAACCATTAGGAAACCATCTACCATTGATATATTGGCTAAAAGCAAACTGGCTGACAAAAAATAAAATACATATATATATCATACTTTAAAATAACTGAGATTTTTACTAAAATATATTTATAAACTAAATTGAAATTAATTGATTAATATTAAATGCTTTGTTCATCTTTAGTAGAAATTGAACCATGTTATAAAAAACCTCTAGTAATGCGGGGGCTTAAAATATTTCATGTTATTAAATTAAAATATTAAGGAATGTCTAAGCCCAATGTTTTTACAATTAATAATAACGCAAGCATAAGTAAAACCATACCGATTAAACGATCAATAATGGCAGCATTTGCTCTCAATTTATCTACAATAGTAGTGCCTGCTAAAATAGCAGCCACGAAAACATACCAAATTGTGTCTATGACCCCAGCCATCAGTGCCATAATAAAACGACCAAAATTGGTGATATCTGAATTTAGAAACTGACTAAAAACTGCAACTAAAAAAACAAGGATTTTAGGATTCAAGAAAGCGATCATAAATCCTTCCAAAAAACTTATGTGTCCACTTTCCTCATATATTTCAGTTGAAACTGAATGCTTATGGATAATCATATTAAAAGACAGCCAAATGAGAACCAGGGCTCCAGCTCCTTGAAATAAAAAAAAAACTTGTTTATTAGCTAAAAGAACAGATGACAAACCCATTACCGCAATAAAGGCATAAATACTGAAACCTAGGCCATGCCCTATTCCTGTCATTACTCCTTGAGTGCGTCCTCCAGAAATTGTATTCCTAAGTACCACTGCTAAACTAGGGCCAGGAGATATGGCACCCATCGCGCATACAAATGATATTCCTAAAAGTGACTCTATATCCATATAGTGTTAAAAACGAGTATCAATTACTAAAAAGGATAGACTAAAAAATAATATTAATGATATTTATAACCATAATCAAATCTACATATCTGACCATAAACAAAACACCCCCAACAAGAGTCAGGTTTAATCAAAAATTGTCAATAGAAAAATTCTTTATTTATTGTTTCTTTTTCTTTCGCTCACTTTATCCATATTAATTATTATGTCACCATCATCATTAGTTGAACTAATATTTTTTATAGTTTTAATTATTAATATACTAAAAACTGCAAATACAATAATACCTATAATGAGTTGTGCTTGTAGTGTTATTTCAACCATCAAGTGAATCTACGAAATATTAGTCAACAATGCATTGGAGACTATAAACATTAAACCCCAAAATCGTGGGGTTTAATCAAAAAAATTCCAATATTTCGTTCAGTCAGGGAACACTTTGAATACTTTACCCTTACTTAGCACGTCCTCTAGATAAATAGTCAATTGTCTTTATACTTTCTTCAAAGGTATAAATACTATCAATTACTGGTTTTAAAGATTCTTTTTCATATAATTTTGCCAACCCATTTAATTATTTACCATTAGGTGATATTAGATAAAATCACCTGTGTATCTGTAGTGAAAGTTGGCTCATTCTTTTATAGCATATTCTCCTTTTGTTTGTAGCCATATAATACCATTGCCTTTTATACTATACGGAGCCTCAACCCCACTTTTTAAAAATTCTTTCAATTCATCACTTATTTTTACATCAACTGTATTGAAGTCAATTCTTTCTTCCATAGCAATTAAAGAAGAATCTTCGATAAGTAATGGTTTATCATTACCTATATTCATTTTTAATATTTTACCATATCCTTTTAAAATAAGAAATCCCTCACCATAAACGTTCATCCAGAATCCACTATCAAATATTTCAGTAATCTTTGTATCTAATAACTTTATTTCCACATCCGATGATCTAGCAAAATGAGCATCAGCCTTAATTAATATAGGATTATTTTTAGTTAACTCAATTAATGTTAATTCAGAATTATCCCTAGTTCCTAAAACAAGCGATAAACTTTCTTTTGCTTCATAAGCAACATAAGAAAAACTTTTGCCGCCTAATTTTGCTAGTATATTCTTATAACTATTTAGTTCTAATTTATTTTCAGAAATAAATTCACCATCTGAAAAAATAAAGCTTCCTTTTTCAGCAACTAAAATTTCACTTTTCTCAAGTTTTACTTCGGCATAGGAGTTAGGATATTCTGTAATGTTAATATTCATTATTTAACCTTCAATTTTGAATTAAATCTAACCACCATCGAACAAACAAAAAGACCCATGAATGCGGGGATTGTTGCAAAATTCTATTTAGCTAGATTAGTGAGTATTATTAATTAATAGCAAAAGTATTTATAATAAAGTTGAACCACCCAATGGTTAAGAAAATAAGGCTAATAATAAAAACCAATGTTCTTGGAATTACATTTATAGTTTTTTGATTTTGAAGTCTTATGAAAAAATGTATCACTCTAAAAATCACAAAACACCAAACTAAAACAATATCAAATTGGTTATAGTTTTTGAAAAAAATATTTAGCAAACATAACAAATAGAACAGCATAGGTATTTCAAACATATTCTGAAATTGCTGTCTTGCAGACCTAAGCCTATCTGGAAATTCACCTTCATAAATTCTAAACTGACCTAGTTTAACATCCTTGTTCAGAGTATACACTGTAGCCATAAAAATTAATCTGAATATCAAAAAAAAAATTTAAGAATACCATAATCGATATTGGCGCTAAGAATTCCATCTTAAAATTCAACCATCATTCAACAATGAAGAAACCAGAGGAATATGGGGACTCTAACTTATGATTTATATATTAATTTCTTAAAAAAAGTGTAAATCGCTAGGACCATATCATTTCTCGCTACAAGACGACTACCACAACTTGGGCAATTAGATAAAAAGGAAAAGTATTCTTTTATATTGATTCTATTCCATTTGTGCGAATATGAAATACAAATCATATTTAAATGGACCCATCATCTTATAAACAAAAAATGACCAGTGTATTGCCAGTGCATAAAGTAAATTATGATACAAATAATGAAAAATAGTTTATAAAAAATCTGCATTAATCATTAAAAAATCCATTCATAAAATTTTCAAATGCGCTCCAGAAACCACTACTATCATTGCTACCTTTGCTACTACTTGAACTACTTATTATCATTGCTGAAATAATAAAAAAGCAACAACCTGCAACAACTATATTTTCTGGCGATTTGTAATTATCATGTAGTTTTTTCTGTTCTTCATAACTGTTATAACTCAATAATAAATTTACTTTTTGATATTCAGATAAATTCAAGGATTTATCTTTTATAATTATTTCGCCATTTGAAAGACCAAGATGCTCTATAGTTTCAGTCCTTAGATATATGATCTTATTATTTTCATCCTTAAAAAGGATGTTATTCTCCTTAATCCCAACAAGTAATCCATTAAAAGATTTACTGTTTTTTAATACTATCACATCAGCAATACAAACTCCGAACAATAAGAAAATGAATAGATATTTTTTCATCTATTTTTATCTATAATTAGTTTTATTAATATAAAAAACAACCTAAAGGAGGACTGAATAAATTTTTCAAAAATTATCATTTATATAACCTTTTTTAACAAATCTTTTGATAGTAATACCCATAAAATCTAAATCTAGTGAAGAGCCAGTGCCGTTTAGACTATGATAATTTCTAGCATCAATATTAAAGAATGAGTTTTTAATAGGATAATAGCGAACTCCAGCATCAAAATCTCCACTTATATCATTTAATAGTTTATATCCGTATTTATCTTCATATTGTGAGCCAGTAAAATTTGAAAGGGTAAAATTAGCATCCGCTATTAAGCTATTATTTATTTTATAATAAATTGTATTGTTATAAGTATAAATATTTGCAGGAATGCCTCTGCTTACATTAAACCCTAAAGAAAAACTTTGGTGCTGACCAAAATTTGATGAATCATTTAAGAAAGGTCTAATTGAATTTTCTAGTTCTATAAAATTAGTATATTCGATTACACTGCTACTAATAGGCTGCCTAAAATTATTTTGACTGAACGAGGAACAAATCCCTATAAATGAAATAATTAATAGATATTTTTGCATAATAGCGAAATATACAAATAATTACTTTACTGAAAACGACCAATGTATTACCAGTGCATTTAATACTTTTAAGGGTATTTTAAAGGAATTCAATTAAGGTATAGAATGACAAAAGCCCTGGTCCTATTGGGAAAATAAGACTTTGCCAGTGACATCACTACTGACTACATTAAATTTTAGGGTAACTAATAGGATATCATTATGATCTATAGAAATTTTAAGAATACAACTTTTACTTAATCTACACTCAATATTAATGCAGGTATAGGATTCTTTATCGCTTTGATAATGAGATATTTTTAACCTTCAGCACTTATCGCAGAATGGTATTGGTACTTGATGGGAATGTTTGTTTTTTCAGTCCCAGGGTTGATATCAACATACAAGCAATAAAAATCAGGGTATTCCCTTGAACAAGTAAAATTAACGACTCGACCCTTTAGGACATTGTTTTAAAACAAAGAACACCACAAATGTGGGACTGTAATACGATTAAAAACTACTTACGATTTCGGACGATTTCGATAACCACCAATTCCTAAAAACAATGATAAAGGACCTAACAATATCTTAGTCCAT
>MDSV01016766.1_pt1 | contig 19718 bp, 5 predicted proteins | sample 810851 | NCBI WGS metagenome assembly MDSV01 (sample SAMN05326640, study PRJNA326480) | marine metagenome | isolation source: seawater | place: Atlantic Ocean: North East | collected 2012 | reverse complement strand
GCGCGTCTCCGAGGTGGAGACGCGCGTCAACCGGATGGCCTCCGCTCCGCGCGCGGAAAATCTCGAGGCTCTCGAGGCGAGGCTCGCGGCGGCAGCGGCGGCGGCGGCGCGCGACGCCGCGCGCGAGGCGACGGCGGCGTCTGCGAAGCTCCCGACGGCATCCTCCGAGAAACCCGCCGGTGGTAGTTCCGAACGCGGCACACGCGATCCCAGGGTCACGGAGCTGGAAGACACGGTCGAGTCCCTCCGGCAGGCGCGCGCGGTGGACCAGGCGCGCTTCGCCGAGCTGGAGGCGTCGGCGGCGTCGGCGGCGGCGGCGGCGGAGACGACGCGGGACGCCGTCGCCGAGGCGGAGGCGAGGCACCGCGAGGCGGCGGGCGAGCAGGCGGACGCCGTGGGCGAGGTGGTCGCGGCGACGAGCGGCGCCGTGGCGGCGCTCCCGAAGCTCGACCGGCGCATGCAGGCGCTGGAGGACGCGCGCGCCGAGCACGCCGAGGCCCTGGCAACGAGCGCCGCGCGGACGGCGGCGCTCGAGACGGACACGGAGACGGCGGCGCGGCTGTGCTCGAAGCTCGCCGAGCGCGTTCGCGCCACGCGCGCAGACCTCGGCGAGCTCAGGGAGACGACGCGCCAGAGCGTCTCCGCGACGGCTGTGAAATCCCTCGTCGCGGCCGTCTCCGGTAAGGTCTCGCGCCTGGCCCAGGAGACCGCGGACGCCGTGGACTCTTTGAAGCGGCGCGAGCGGAATCCGCGCGCCGAGCGCGCCAAGCGCGGATCCGGCGAGAGGACGCCGGCGTCGAGCCGAACGTTTTCGCGCGAAAGCCGGTCGCCGCCGAACGAGAACGCGCCGGCGCTCGCCGAGAACGCGGCTGCGCTCGCGGAGCGGGCTCTCGAGCGCGCGGAGTCCGCGTGCGCGGCCGCGAAGAAGGCTGGGGCTCTGGCGGAGACCGCCGCCGCCGCGCCGGCGCGGTTCGCGGGCGAGCTCGCGGATACCGTCGAGTCCCTCCGCGAGGCGCGCGCGATGGACGCGGCGGCGGCGGAGGCGCTCCAGGCGCGCGTCCGCCGGCTCGAGGGAACGAAAGGCGATGCTATCGGCGACGACGATACTGCGGGTAGCGCCGACGCGCGCGCCGAGACCGAACCCCCCGAACGACCCGCGCCGAGCGGCTCGCCGGTCCCGCGGGGGCGGGATTGGGAAGCGCGCGCGGACGCGTTGGGCGCCGCCGTCGCAACGGCGGCGGAGGGTATCGCGTCTCTGCGCGAGCGCCTGGAGGTTGTGGTGGCGTCCAGGAACGAGGACTGGCTCGCGAAGACCCTCGCGCCACCTGAGTCAGGGGCGGGGTCCCACCGGGGTCCGAGCGCGGCCGCTTTCGGCGCCGCCGACGCGGCGGCAGGCGCCGCCGAGACCCTGGCCGAGGCTGTGGCGAGGCTGCACGCTCGGATGGCCGCCGTCGAGAGCCGGTCGCGCGCGACGGAACCCGCGGCGGACGCGAAGGCGGGGGTGGGGGTGGGGGCGGAGGCGTCGCGCGGATCGAGTGATGCGCCCGACGCGCCTCGCGACCGTTCGGAGGAAGACGCAGGGACGAACGCGGCCGGAAAGAGCGGTCGCGGCGCCGCCGCGGACCCCGGGGAGGGTTCGCGAGACGCGCGCGGCGCGATCGCGGTGGAGGGGACCGGGGACGCGGAGGCGGCGGCGGCGACGGGCGAGAGCGCCGACCCGAGCGATGTCGACCTGGTGCAGCGCGCGAGACTGGCTGCCTCGATCGCGCGGCGTGCCGTGCAGGACGAAGCGGCGAGGCTCGGGATCACGCTCGGGGGCGAGGACGCCGGCGACGCGAACCCCGGCGACGCGGAGGGGCGTTCGGCGGAGGACGCCTCCGCCGAGCTGTCTCAGCGCGCCGAGGCAGCAAACGCCGCGGACCGCGAACTCGCCGCCGAGCTCGCCACGGTGTGCGCGCTGGTCGAGAAAGAAGAGGCTCGCCGCGAGACGCTCCGCGCCGCCTTTGTCACCGCGGGAGACGTCGTCCGCCACACCGGGACCGACCCCGGTGTGGCGGACGACGCCGTCGCCGTCGCCGCGCGCCGCGAATGGGCGACGTGCATGGAGGCGCAGCTTCGGCGGCTGCGGGCGGCGGCGCGCGAGGCGGAGGCCCGGAACGCGGCGGCCGCGGAAGAGCTCGCGCGGAGACCCGAGGGGCTCGGGACGCGGTCCGGCGCGATGCGCGCGGCGCGCGCGGCTGCGGAACGGCGCGAGGCGGCCATCGCAGACCGACTCGCGCGCGTGGCTCGCCGAGTGGACGCCGCGTTCGGCCCCGAGATTGACGGCGTGGCGTCGTTCGACAAGGAAAACGCGCGGGGAAAACGCCTCGCGCCCTGGGGCGCCGGTCCGGGCTTAAAAGGCACGTCGTTCGGTTCGAAAGACCATTCGACGAGGCACTCCGGTTCCCGCGTGGACACGGCTTTGTCCGCCCTGGAGCGGCGCGTCGAGGCGCTCGCGCGCGCGGCTGCGATCGGCGCGCCGATACTGGGCGCGGTCCCGGCGGGGGACGCTCCGTGCCTGAGCCTCTCGTCGCGTCGCGATCCCACATTGGACGGCGGGTCGCTCGAGCTCGTGTCGCTGCGGCGGATGATGCGCCAGGCGCAGACCGAGCTCGGCGCGTTGTCCGGCCGCATCGAGACGGTGGAGACGAAGGTGCGGGAGGTGGGACGCCTTGAGCGGGACCTGCGCGCGGCGCGGCTCACGGGGAAGAGAGCCGACGCGCTGTCCTCTCTGTCCGCGAACGTCGCCGCCGACGCAGCGCGGGCGTCCGAGCGCGCGGCGGCTGCGGAGCGCGAAGCCGCCGCCTCGCGCGCGCACTACGCGGATTTGTCCGATTCGGTGGCGTCGCAGAGGGAAGGCCTGCGGCGCGTGGCTCTGCAGGTGGATGGGCTCGCGCGGGACGTGGACGTGTCCGCGAAATCCGCCGAGGCTGCCGCCGACCGCGCCAGAGGCCAGGCGCGGTCGGCCAACGCCTCCGCCAAAAGCGCCGAGGCGAGAACCGTGGCGCTCGCCGGGGCGCTCGGCAGGGTCGCGCGGCACGTCGGGTTGCGGGGGGTAGGGGACGCGTTGCGCACGGCCGTTCTGTGGGAGGACGTAGAGGTAGAGGGCTCGAGAGGACCTCGAGACCAGGAAGACGCGGAGGACAGGTTCGAGATCACCGCGTTCGCGAGCGACGCGGCGTAGCCGGGAGGTACTGAAGTATTCGGAGTGTTCGCGGTGTCAGACATCGTCTCGCACGACTTCGCGTTCCCGAATTTCTCGGAGACTCACAGCCCGACGACGAAACGGCACCGCCAGATCCGAGTCAACGTTCACTTGCGTCGCGCGGAGGCACTGACCGTCCGGGCCGCTGGTTCGGTCGGGTGCCGGCGGTCGGGATGTCGTACGACGAGTCACGCGCGATGGTGACGCACTACGCGCGCCTGGGGTACGCGCGGCACGTGCAGACGACGTGCGCGAACGCGGCGCGGGCGCTCGGAAACGATCCCGCACTTTCGTTTTGGCGAGCGTTCGGGACGATCGCCGAAGGGGGGCACTCCGAAGCCATCACCAAGCTGGAGGCCATGCTTGCCCACGCCGACAGGGACATCGAGCTGGCGTGCATGGCCGCCATCGTGCACGCGCATAAGAGCGCCCGCGTGGTGGACGAGGACAGCGTCGAGCGGTACGAGACGCGCGTGCTTTCCGAGGAACAGGGCGCCTCGGCCACCGCGTTGGTCGAGTGCGCGACGTTCTACCATCTCGCCGGCGGACCCGACGCCGGCCGCGCCAAGGACACGGCGCGCCGCGCGCTGGACCTCGCGCCCGGGGATGTTCGCGCGAAGACACTCCTCGGTTGGATCGAGATGACCGGCCGCGGGGACGGGGACGTCGGGGACGAAGGGGGGACGGGCGCGGGGACGGCTTCCGGCGTTTTAACTTCGGCGCGGTCGGCGACGTCGCGCCGCCGCGCCGCCGCCGCGGTGCGCATCTTCGACGAGGTTCTCCGATCGCCCGACAGAGGCGGCGAGGCTGCCATCGACGCGTTGCTGGGAAAAGCCAGGGCGATGACCGTGCTGTCCAGATACGACGCCGCCGTGGACGTGATGAACGAGCTCGCGGCGCGGCACCCCGGCTTTGCGCCGGCGGCGTCCGAGCGCGCCAAGGCGAGACTGGCGGCGTGCGACTTCGAGGGGGCTGCCGAGAACGCGCGCCTGGGGCTGGCGGAGGACCCGGAGGACATCGAGTGCCATCGGGTGTTGGTGTTTCTGTTGCTGAGCAGGGAAGGGGATGTGCAAGCCGCGAGGCGGCAGATGGTCAGCCTAGAGGACGCGATGGAACGAAGGGAGCCCCGGAACGCGTTTCTGTTTCTGGAGACGTCGCGCGACGCGGCGCGAGTCGGCGGCGGCGACGGCGCGGTCCTGGGATCATGCGGGCGCCTGTTGGACAAGGCGCGTCGGCTGAAACCGGAGGATACCGACGTTCTGTGTGAGAGCGCGTACCAGGCTCGCCTGGTGGGGAAATACGGGGACGCGATCGAGCTGTACGCGGCGGCGGCGACAGCCGCGGAGGCGGAGGGACGCCTTGACGACCTGACGCCTATGTACGGCACGATCCTGTGTCAGATTCTGGACCGCCGCGTCTCCGAGGCGTCGTCGCAGCTGGAGTTCCTAGAGGACATCGCGACAGACGAGAACGACCTGGTGTTCGCGTTCCTGAACGCTCTGCGCGCGCACGCGGTGAACGCCGCGGACGCGGACGCGAGGGTGGATGAACTGGAAAGACGCGCGGGGCCGTTTTTGGAATCCGTGCTCAAAAAGCCGCCGGCGATCGATTTCTTCGCCGAGTGCGACCCGGACGTGCTCGTGCGGTGCGCCTCTCTGTTCAGCGAGCGGGACAGCAGCGTGGAAGGAGACGGAAACGAAGACCACGCGGAAAGCGCGTTCGAGCACGACGCCTCCGACCTCTCGCGGGTCTCCGCTGTTTCCGAAACCGAAACGCCGCGAGCGTTACGGATCCTGGAGGCGCTGTGCCGCCGCGCGCCCGGCGTCCGCGCGGCGCAGGAGCACCTGATGCGCGCGCGATTCGCGGCGGGTTTCTTCGCCGCCGCCGCGCGGACCGCGCACGCGCTGATCCGCCTGGACGACGCGCACGGCGAGGCGCACGTGACGCTCGCGCGCGTGCACCTGGCGGAGGGCGCGCACGCGGAGGCGAGGCAGGCGCTGGACGCGGCGGCGGCGAACGACTTTTCGGTTCGCGAAACCACGGCGTACGCCGTGGTCTCCGCCAACTGCCGCGCCGCCGAGGGCGACGCCGCGGGGGCGCTCCGCGAGCTGGAGGCGGCCATGGCGCTGCCCGGGATCAGGCACGCCCTGTCTTCGCGGGAGACCGAGGCTATGGGGTTTAGGGGTAACGGCGCGGCGCCACCCTCCGTGGCCGACCGCGCGTCGACGTTCGTGGCGTACGCCCGCGCGCTGGCGGTGGCGGGCCGCGGCGACGAAGCCGAGCGCGCCTTGGACCAGGCGGCCGACGCCTTCGCGGGGACCTCCGCGGAGGTTTCGGTGATGCTCGCGCGGTGCGAGATGGCCATGGCCAGGGGCGACGACGCGCGCGCGCTGCGCACGCTCTCAAAGGTGACGCCCGCCTCGCCGCACTACCCCGCCGCCGTGCTGGCGCTCGCCGACGTGCACCTCTCCAAGCGCGGCGACCGCGCCGCGTACGTGCGGTGCCACCGCGAGCTGGCTGAGCACAGGCCTCGGGACGTCTCGTCGCACGTGCGGCTGGCGGAGGCGTACGTGAAGGTGGGGGAGCCGCAGCGCGCCGTCGCCGCGTACGAGAAGGCTGCGGCGCTCGCGCCGAGCGACGCGCAGATCGCGCGCAGGCTCGGCGCGGCGCTGGTGGCGACACACGACTTTGAACGCGCCGTGGCGTGCTACGAGACGGCGCGGAGGACGCGCGAGGAAAACGCCGTCGCCGGACCCGTGCGCCGGCTCCGCCGGCGGGAAGACCAGAGTCTTCTGAATGATTCTGGGACGCCCGATTCCGAACGGAAGGCGCATCGAGACGTCGACGAGACCGCGCTGGACATGCAGATGGAGCTCGCCGAGCTGTACGACAGGCTGCGCCGATGGGACGACGCCGAGGCGGCGCTCGAACGCGTCGCGGACGCGAGCGGGGGGGGGGAAAAACGTCATTCCGACGGCGACTCGACGTTCCTCGGCGGCTCGAGTCTGTCGTCGTCGCGCCGCGACGTGCGCGCGTGCAAGCTGCTCTGCCGCGTGAAGGCGGCGCGGGGGGACCAGAACGGGTACGGCGACGCGTTGCTGAGGCTCAAAGTCGCGCAGGAGGCGCTTGTGAAGACAGCCGAGTCTCTCGGGGGGGAGGACAAACGCGCGCTGGAGGCGTACAAAAAGGCGCTCGCCGAGACGTGCGCCGAGGCTGCGGGACGGTTCGCGTCTTTCCACGACGTCGAGAGCGCGCTTCGACTTTTCGACGAGGCTGCGCGGTTCGACCCCGGAAACTGCGCCGTGATGGCGCAGGTGGCTGGTTTGAAACTGAACGTGCTCGGGGACGTGGAAGGCGCGGAGAAGGATCTTCGCGCCATCCTGCGTTCCGACGCCGAGCACGAGGAGGCCAACTTCATGCTCGCCGAGCTCATGTTCGCGCGCGAGGACGCGGACGGCGCCTTGTTTCACGTCCGCGAGTCGCTGCGCGCGAACCCGCGCCAGTTCGCGTCGCTCGCGCGGCTGTGCCGCCTGCTGCACCGCGCGGGGCGCGGCGCGGAGCTCGAGCCGTTCATGGAGAACGCGCGCCGGTCGTTCTTCCCCGGGGGCGAGAACGACGCCCGAACCGACGACGCGCGCGTCGACGACCCCGGATTCTGGTTCGTGCGGGGCCTCCGCGAGTCGCTCGCCGGCGACGCCGACGGCGCGCTGGCGTCGCTCAACCGGTGCCGCGCGGACGCGCGCTTCGGCGTGGACGCCGCGTACCTGATGGCAGAGATCTACGTCGCGCCCGAGACGTTCCCGCCGGTGCTGCCGGCGCGCCGCAAAGCCCTCGACCCGAAGGCGCGGCGCGAGCGCGGCGCGCACGCGGAGCGGCTGCTCGGCGAGATCGGCGCTTCGCGGCGCGACCCGAAACACGCCGTGCTCGAGGCGTACTGCCTGATGGCGCGTGGCGACAAAAGGAGCCTCGACGCCGCGTTCGACGCCATCTCCGAGGTCTTGACTCGCGACCAGGACAACGCGCCCGCGCTGCTGGCGCTGGCGTCGTGTTTCGAGCTGCAGAAGCTCCCGGCGAAGACGAAGGCGCAGCTGAAGCGTCTGGCGAAGCTGCCGCGGCGCGCGGACGAAGCGGAGGCGTTTGAAGCGGCTTGGCTGGCGAGCGCGGAGGTCTTCTTCGAGGCGGGGCGCTACGACCAGGCGCAGGAGATGTCCCAGCGCTGTTTGCAGCACAACAAGAGCTGCGCGCGCGCGTGGGAGCTCATGGGCATGATCTGCGAACGCGAGGGCACCGCGTCGGACGCGGCGGAGTGCTACGAAAACGCCTGGCGGTGCGTCGGCGACGCCGACCCCTCCGTGGGGTTCAAGCTGGCGTTCGTGCTGTTCAAGGCGAGGCAGATGGTGGCGTGCGTGGACGTGTGCCGCGCGGTGCTCGACAAGCACCCGGAGTACCCGAAAATCGAAAAGGACATCATGCGCAAGGCGCAGGCGTCCATCAGGCCCTAGCGCGCGCGGGAAGGTGGGAAGGTGGAGGTCCGCGCGACGCGCGCGCGCGCGGGAGATGCGTACACGAAAAATACTTTGTAAAGTAGGATAGTCACGACGAGGTCATCGCACTCGTGATCTGACCCTCCCTCGTCCCTCCTCTCAGTCCTCCTCTCAGTCGAGCTCGTCCCCCAGCTCGGCGGCGCCGCGGAGCGAAGGGCGGAGGTACGTCGCCGCCGCGGCGGACGCCTCCGCCGCGACGGCGATCTTCGCCGCGCTCGGAACGACGACGGTTTCGGTTTCGCCCGAAGAAAGTTTCGCGTCTCCGGCGGAGGAGACCGTCGCGCGCGTCTCTTCAGTCTTCGGTTCCTCGACGCCGTCCGTCGTCGCGGCGTTCGGCGTCGGCGAAGCCGCCGACGGCGCCGCGCGGCCCTCATCGGCCGCCTTCGCCTTCGCCTCCTTCTCCCGCGCCTCGTGCATCTCACGCCACCGCCTCTGGTTGTCGGTCTCGCCCCGCGCGTCGAACGCTGCTGCCGCCGCCACCGCCGCCGCCGCCGACGCCGCGGCGCGCGCCTCGGCGTCGTCCGACGTCGCGTCGTCCGACGCCGCGACGGGTTTTGCTGTTACCGCATCCGTCTCCGGCGTCGATGCGTCGCGCGGCTCCGCCGATTCCGCCGCCTCGACGGGTTCGGCGAACGCCGGCGCGGGCGGTTTCGGCGCCGGGCGCACCGGCAGCGTCACCTCCAGTCGCCGCGCCGCCTTGTCGAACTTGGCCTTCCCCTCGTCCCCGAACACCTCGTACGGGAGCGCGAGGTCCAGCTTGTACTTCCCGGGAACGCGGAAGAACACGCGGGCGTCGCCGACGTCGAGCTCGGCGTCGGCGACGGAGTCCACTTTCGGCAGATCGACGCGCATCACCAGCGCCGACGGGCGCGTGTCGCGTCTTCGCTCCGCCTCGCGCGACGCGCTCCCCCGGCCGAACTGCTTGGACATGTCCTTGCCCTCTTCCCGGTGCACGAGGCTGTGCTTGGGCTCGCACTCGCCCGCGGGCTCGGGCTCAAGGGCTTTGCGCGCCGGCCGCCTCTCGCCGGCCACGGCGTCGCCGAATCGAAACGCGCTCGCCCTCGTCTCCGCGCGCGGTGCGCGCGCGGGCGCGAGTCGGCCGCCGGGCGCCCCGGGGGCCTTCGCGTCGCTTTCGTTCGCCGCGCGTTTTTCTTTCCCGCCGCCTTTGATCGCCTGGACGCCCGGCCCCGTGTTCGGCCCCACGAAGGTTTTCTTCGGGGTGGTGAAGGCGAGGCTCAGCCTTCTTCCGAACGCGCGGTTCACGGCTTCGATGGCCGTCTCCACCACCATCCTCTTCACTCGCTCGTCTTTTCGCGTCAACTCGTAGGTGCGCTCGGAGATGCAAAAGTCGTACGCCGCGCACGTCTCGCCCGCCTTGTCCTTCTCCTCGTGCGGCTGGCCGAGCGTGTGCGGGACGCTCCACTGCAGACCGCCCGGTTTTTTCACCGACATCGCGTCCTCGCACTTGTCGCTGCGGCACACGTTGATGAACGCCTTCCTTCCCGGACCGCGGGACCTGGACGACGATCGCGGTTGTGAACCGCGATCGTCGGGCGAAGACGTGGACGGGCCGTCGTCGGCGGGAGCGTCGTCCGCGGGGCCCTCGTCGAAGGTCTTCGCGACGAAACCCGCCTTGGGCATCACCAGCTGCACGTCCTTCCCGTACACGGACTCGATCTTGCCCTCCATCTCCAGCTGGCGCAGGTACGCGTCGGATTCAGCCTTGTTCTTCGGGTCCGCGATCTCCGCCGCGTACTCCGCGAACATCTTCTTGAACGCCTCATCCTTGAACGCGTTCTGGAACTTGTCCACCTCCTCCTTGGTGAGGTTCAGGTCCTCGAGCGAGCCGCGGGCCTGGTCCATCGCGGTCGGCGTCTCGTGTGGATCCTCACGCGACCCCTTCGTGCGGCCCAATCTGGATGGAGATCCGCTCGCGCGCGAAAACGGCACCGCCCGAAATCGTTCGTCGGTCAACGACTTCAAGCGTCGAAACGTCGAAACAGCGGACAACGAAACGCTGCAGCCTGCAGGCGCATCCGATCTCGCCATTCGAATCTTTTCGGTTGACTCAGCACGAAAGCCGCGCGAAAGGTTCAGAAGGGATGGCGCTGACGGCCGCGCCCGCCGCGCCTCGGCGCAAGGTGATCATCGACACGGACCCGGGGGTGGACGATTCGTTCGCGATCCTTCTGGCTCTGCGGTCGCCCGAGATCGAGGTCATCGGCCTGACGTCCCTGTTCGGCAACGTGCGGACGCCCACGGCGACGAAAAACGCGTTGCACCTGCTGGAGCGGTTCGGGCGGAGCGACATCCCGGTGTACGAGGGCCACCTCACGTCCATCGCGGGCGATGCCAAGGAACGCATCGCGGACTTCGTGCACGGCGAGGACGGTTTCGGGAACACTGGCGAGCCCTCCGTCAGCACGAAACCCGTGTTCGGCACGTCCGCGGCGGAGTTTATCGTGCGTTCCGCGAACGCGTTCCCGGGCGAGGTCACCGTGGTGGCGCTCGCGTCGGCGACCAACGTCGCGCTGGCGCTCAGACTCGATCGCGTCGCGGTGACGAAGAACCTCCGTTCGGTCGTGCACTTGGGCGGCGCGTTCTTCACGAACGGCAACGTCAACCCCGCCGCGGAGGCGAACGTCTTCGGCGACCCGCACGCCGCGGACGAGCTGTACGGCTCGGGCGCGGACGTCACCGCGATCGGCCTCGACGTCACGCAGAGGCTGCGGCTGTCGGCGGCGGATCTCGCCGCGATGCGCGACGCGAGCTCGTCGTCGAGCGAAGATGACGGCCCGCACGCGCCAAAGCACGGCACGTTTCTGCACGCGATCAGCGAGTTCTACATGGCGTTCCACGTCCGCACCACGGGGTTCCGCGGGATCTTCATGCACGACCCGGCGGCGGTGGTCCTGGCGTTCAAACCCGAGCTCTTCACGACGAAACGCGGCGTCGTTCGCGTGGCGACGGAGGGGCTGTGCGAGGGGCAGACGGTGCTGGACACCGGGGACAAGCTGTGGAGTTTCCCGAACGCTTGGGGGGAGGGGGAGCGACCCGCGATCGCCGTGGCGCTGGGCGTGGACGTGGAGAAGGTCATGGCGCTGTTCCGCGAGCGCTTCGGGATCGAAAGGTGACACGCGCGTCTGCGCGGGGCGACGTGAAAAAGAAACGAAAAACATTCTCCGCTCTGAAGGTTGCGAGTTCGATTCTTGGCTGCGAGCGCGAAACCTTTCCCGGCTCTGAAGGTTGCGAGTTCGATTCTTGGCTGCGAGCGCGAAATCTTTCTTTTCCGGCTCTGAAGGTTGCGAGTTCGATTCTTGGCTGGTGGCCGGAAAAAAACGAATTCGGGCGCCCAGCGCGCGAAAAACGACGACCGCGGATCGTCGGCCACGCCTCCGCACTCCTCGCGGCACAGGGGACGCACGTCGGGCACGGGTGCGGTCGCGCTCCCGAGGGGAATCGACACCGGATGCCACTCACTTCTCGAGACGCGATGGCGTCGGCCGAGGCCTCGACCTCCGCGAAGGGATCGGTGAAGAACGCCGCGATGGCGGTTTTGCGGATCGTCACGATCTTCTGGGCGTTGGTAAACGCCTACAAGATCCGCCTGCACGCAGTCGAGGTGTACGGGCGCGTGATCCACGAGTTCGACCCTTGGTTCAACTTTCGCGCGACGCAGTACCTGGTGGACCACGGCTGGCGCAAGTTCTTCACGTGGTACGACCACGAGTCGTGGTACCCGCTCGGTCGGCCGGTCGGCACCACCATCTACCCCGGGATGCAGTTCACCGCCGCCGGGATCTTCCGCGCGCTCGACGCGTTGGGCTTCGACGTCAGCCTGAACGACGTCTGCGTGTTCATCCCCGCGGGCTTCGCCGTCATCGCCACGCTTTTCACCGCGCTCATCGCGCGCGAAGCCGCTGTCGGGAAGCACAAGGCCACCGCGTTCGCCGTCACCGCCGCCGTCATGGCGATCCTCCCCGCGCACATCACTCGCAGCGTCGCCGGCGGGTTCGACAACGAGTCCGTCGCCGTGACCGCGATCGTCGCGACGTTCTTCTGGTGGATCCGGAGCCTGCGCACGGAACAGTCGTGGCCGTTCGCGTTCGCCGCCGCGCTGTCGTACGGGTACATGGTCGCCGCCTGGGGGGGGTACACCTTCGTGCTCAACATGGTGGGCGTGCACGCCGCCGCGCTCTTCCTCGCCGGGCGGTTCACCTGGAACCTGTACAAGGCGTACTCCGTGTTCTACCTCGTCGGCACGGGCCTGGCGGTGCACGTTCCGGTCGTGGGGTGGACCCCCCTGCGCTCCATGGAGCAGATGGGGCCCTTGTTCGTGCTGGGCCTCGCGCAGCTCGCCGCCGTGGTACACGTGCAGAAGCGCAGGCTCGGCGAGCGCGACTACGCGGCGTTCCGCAAACGCGCCGCGCTCCTCGGCGCCGTCGCCGCGCTCGCCGCGCTCGTCGCGCTGGACGCCTCGGGGCTGGTTGGAGGTCTCTCCGCGCGCGTGCGCGGGCTGTTCGTGCCGCACACGCACACCGGAAACCCTCTGGTGGACAGCGTCGCCGAGCACCAGGCGACGCGCGGGGACGTGTACTGGCAGTACTTCGACGCGGTGATTCTGTTTGCGCCCGCCGGCGCCGTGTCGTGCGCCGCGTTCCAGCCAACGCCCGCGCGCACGTTCGTGGCGCTGTATTTCCTGATCGCGGGGTACTTCAGCACCAAGATGGTGCGCCTGGTGCTCTTGCTCGGGCCCGCGTCCGCCGTCGCCGCCGGCGTGGCGCTCGGGGCGGTCGCCGACTGGGTCGCGGGCGAAGCCGCCTCGCTCGCCGAGGTGACGGACGAAGGGCTCGGAAGCGCCTCGACCCGCGGTGACGCCGGCGCGAAGCAGAAGGAAACGACGACGCCAGTCGGAGGTGGCAAAGGGAATGGTAAGGGCGGCGGTGCGCCCGGCAGTGGCGGCGGGCGCGCCGAGCGTAGGGCCGCGAACGCGAAGAAGAAAAAGAGCGGCGGCGCGTCGGGCGAATTCCGCATCGACGAGGCGCCGCGCCTGGCGCGCGAGTATTTCGCGGCGAACGCGTCGCTTCGCAAATCCATCGCCGCCGCGACGTTGGCGTTCCTCGTCACCGCCGGTCGCTCGTTCGTGTCGCGCTCGCGCGTGATGGCGCAGCAGATGTCCGAGCCCTCCATCATGGTGCGCGGGTACGCGCCCGGCGGCGGCGCGACGATCCTGGACGACTTCCGCGAGAGCTACTGGTGGCTGCGCGACAACACCCCCGAGGACGCGCGCGTGATGGCGTGGTGGGACTACGGGTACCAGATCGCCGGGATCGCCAACCGCACGACCCTCGCGGACGGCAACACCTGGAACCATGAGCACATCGCGCTGCTCGGGAAGTGCCTGGTGTCCCCGGAGGAGGTTGGGTACCCCATCGTCAGGCAGCTCGCCGACTACGTGCTTGTCTGGACGACGCGCTACGCCGGCATGCCCGGGGACGACCTGGCGAAGTCGCCGCACATGGCCCGGATTGCGGGGTCCGTGTACGACGATGTCAAGCAGGAGGGCTTCTACGTGGACGAGCGCGGCAACCCGAGCGACTCCATGCGCGAGTCCCTGCTCTTCAAGCTCAGCGCGTCCGGGTTGCAGCCGGACGTCGCGGCGCCCGAGCGCTACGAAGAGGCGCACACGTCGAGGAACCGGATGGTCCGGATCTGGAAAGTGCTGGACGTGGACGAGGAGACCAAGCGCGCGACCAACGCGGGGGAGCACAAGGTGTGCGACGCGGGCGGGTGGTACTGCCCCGGGCACTACCCGGAGAAGCTCAGGGAGGTGCTCAGCACGAAGCGGGACTTCCAGCTCGAACACTGAGTTTTGTCTGTCGAACGAGACGCGCGCGGAGACGCAAACGGAGACGGCGGCGGAGGATGCTTTCTCTTTCGCCGCGCACCTGCACCTTATAGATATATCTGTAATAATCCACCTGGAACGACGAGCGGCGACGGCTCGTCCGAGAAAATCACCAGTCGTGAATAACAATCGACATTCCTTCTCCTTCTTTCTGTCAAACCGCGCGCTCAGATTTTTGTTCGCGCAGACCATGGTGCGCGCGGCACGGCTGGGCGGCGCGTCGTGCCGAGCCGGGTCCATGGCGCGCGCGGCGCTGGCGGCCGCGCTAGTGCTCTGGATGCTTCCCGCGTCGGCGAGCGGGGACGTCGTTTACCCCACGCGGGTTGTGACCCCCACCGTGAAGGTGGTCTCTCGACTGGAGGCGCCGAAACCTTGGGTCGGGACCAGGGAGGTGCACGAGAACAGGACGCTAAACACGGACGTCGTGGAAGGCACGCTCGCGCTCGGCGGGACGTTCGCGCTGGTGATCCGCCACGACGCACTTCCCGTACTTCCACCGACGAATCCCGCGTTCACGATCGCGATGTCCGTGTTCCTGACGCACGAGCCCACACACGACGGGCACGTGGGATTGTTTTGGAAGGGCCGCGGCAACGACGATCGCACGCCGAGCGCATGGCTGGCGCCGGGCTCGACGCGCGTCACGTTCCGCGTCTCGACGACAGCCTCCACGGAGGTGTGGGGCACCGCGAAAACGCCTCTGCCCGTGCGCGAGTGGTGCCACATCGCCTTCTCCGTGGACGGCCGCATCATGCGCTTCTACGTGAACGGCGTGCTTGACGCGGCGGCGGAGACAAACGGCGACGTCGTCTCCAACGACGGCCATCTACACGTCGGGAAGGACCCCGCGAACCCCGGGCTCGCGGGGTTCGTGGGCTCGGTGCAGATGCACGCGCTCGCGCTGCGTGATGAGGACGTACAGCAGATGGCCGCGCGCGCGATGCACGCGGCGCCAGACTTCGACGGCGAGCCCGCGCGCGAGGCGCGCGCCGCCGCGAATCTGGCGGCGAGGGTCCGCGCGCGCCGAGCCGCGCGTTTCCGGGAGGTCTTCGACGCCGACGCCTTCAACGATTCGGACGGCGATTCGGGTTCGGACGATTCGGACGATTCGGACGCGCGCGTCTCCGCGACGCGTCGGTCGGACGCGCTCGATGACGACCAGCTGGCGGAGAGATTAGCGGAGGAGCAGTTCGAGCTCGGAAACGCGGCGCGCGCGTCCGCGCTGAAGCTCGCGGACGCCTCCGCCTCGGGAGCGCGCGCGGCGCGGTCGCGGGCCGCCGCCGAGCGCGTCATGGCGACTGCTGTCGAGCCGCTCGCCGCCGCCGCCGCCGGCGGCCATGCCGAGGCTCGCCTGGTGCTCGCGGCGATGCTCGAGGGCGGCTACGGCGTCCCCGACGCGACACCCAAGCCGGGGCGCGCGCTGTACCACCGCCTCATGGCCGCCGCCTCCGGCGACCCCATGGCGCGGCTGGCGATGGGTGCGGTGACGACGCTGGGGCGCGGCGCCTTCGCGTCCGGTTCCGACGCGGCGGCGCCGTGGCAGTCGCCGCCACGGTCGCCGCGGCGGCTGCCCCACGCGCGGTGCGCGCTGGCGCTGCACTACTTCTACAACTCGGCGACGACGGCGTACGAGGACAGCGCTCGGCCCGGCGGCCAGGCGCGCGTGGAGCGCGGCCGGCTGCACGAAAACACGCGCCGCGTGAAGGGCGATTTGCGCGGCGAGAGCGACGACCGCGTGCTGTACCTTTCCCGCGCCGCCGATTTGGGGGACGCGCGCGCGATGCTGGCGATGGGCAACGGGTACTACTGGGGCAACTTCGGTTTGCCGCGCGACCACGGCGCGGCGCTTCGGTTCTACCGCCGCGCGCACCGCGCGGGGGCGCTGCAAGGCACAGTGGGCGTCGCGAAGATGGTGCTCAAAGGCGAGGGCGCGCCGCGGAACGCCAGCGAGGCGCTGGAGCACTACCGCGCCGCCGCGGATCGGGGCAGCGCGGACGCGCTCAACGGGCTTGGGTACCTTTACTTCTACGGCGAAGACGCCGAGGCGGACGTGAGCGATCCGGAAGAACGATCGAAACCGACGATCCAGAAGAACGACACGTTGGCTTTGGAGTACTTCCGCGCCGCCGCCGAGCTCGGGAACGGCGACGGGCTCGTGAACGCCGGCACGATGCTTCGCTCCGGATTGGGCGCGCCGGCGGACGTCGCGGCGGCGTACGCGTTGTTCGCGCGGTGCGCGGAGCTGCCGGGGGAGCACCCCGCGTGTTCATACCAGGCGGCGCTGATCGAGGCGTCCGGCGAGGGGGGCATCCCGCGGGACTGCGACCTGGCAGTGTCGCGCCTGCGGCGCGTCGCCGAGGGCGGGCAGTGGATGGCGCCGCTGCAGGAGGGCATGAAGGCGCACCTCGCGGGCAGGCGGAACGAAGCCGCCTGGCTGTACGAGTACGCCAGCGCCGGCTCGCTTCCCGCGGCGAGCTTCAACGCCGCGTGGCTCGGCGAGCGCGACGCCAGGGACGCCAGGGTGGCGCGCCGGTTTGGCATCGGGGACAGCGACGTCGCAATCGACGAAATGGACGAAATGGACGAAATCGACCAAGACGTTCGCGAAGACGTCTCGGAAGACGTTTCCGAAAACATGAGACGTTTCCGAAAAGATGACCGAAAAGACGCGGCGCGTCTCGCCGAGACGGCGTTTTCGCGCGAAAAGCGCGCGGCGACGTCGCTTCGCCGCCACGCCCGGCGCGTGCGCGCCGACCCCGAGAGCGACCTCGCCATGCGGGCGTGGGCGGCGCTGCAACTGGCGGACTGCGAGTACTACGGCGCGTCGCGTCCGGGCGGATGCGCGCCGGGGTCGAAGCGAGAGGCGTTGCGCCTGTACCGCGAAGCGGCGGCGTCGGCGCGCGCCGCGCTGGCGCTCTCCGACCCGCGTCGGTCGGGTTCCGGGCCGAGCGACGCGACGAGCCCCGCGCGCGTCGAGAGAAGACGCGAAGCAGAAGGCGCCGCCGAGCGCGAAGAAGCCCCCGCGCCTTCGCGGGAAGCGCGCGAGGCGGCGGCGCGCGCCGCGGAGGACGCCGGCGGGTCCCTCGACGCGCGCCGCCTGCTGACGCACGCGCTGTACGCCGAGGCGTGGATGCGCGCGAAGGGCGAGCCTCGCGCGGCGGACCGAGCGCGCGCCAAGCGCGCGCTCGGCGAGGCGCTGGACGTCGGCGGGTGGCGCGAACTTCTCGCCGTGGCGCCTCCCTTCGCCGGGCTGGCGCTCCTGGACCTCGTCGACGTGGCGTGCGCCGCACTCGCGTCGGCGTTTCCGAACGCACCGCGTCGGTGCGCCGAGCCGCTGATGGCGTTCGCGGCGTCCTTCTCGGAGACTCGAGACGCGGATTCGCGAAGCACGACGGACCCGGACGACTCCGACGCTTCACTCGAGTTTTCCGGCGAAGAAACGAAAGCGTCGCCGAGAGGCGCGCGGGCGGGCGCCGCCGGCGACGTCGCCGTCGCGGCGCGCGTCGGCGCGCGTCTCTCCCCGGGCGCGTTCGCGGTGCGCCTGGTTTCCGATCTGATCGCCGCCGCGAGCGCGTGGGAGGACGCCGTCGCGCAGCACGCCGAGCGCTGGCGCTTCACGCTCGCGCTGAGCTGGTCCGTCCTGATGGCCACCGTCGGGTTCGCCGTCGGGTGGCGGCTGGCGGTGCGCCCGCTCATCCGCGCGGCGCGCGCGGCGAGCGCGGCGCGGCGCGCGCAAGTCCTGGACGGCGGCCCGGCGCGCGTCGGAGACGGCGGCGGCGGCGGCGGCGGCGGCGGCGTGATCGGCGAGATGCGCCGTCGCGTCGAGCGCATGCGCGCGGAGGCAGCCACTGAGGCGGAGTCATCGGAGGCGTCGGAGGCGTCGGAGCGCGGCGCGTCGCGCGCGCGCGACGACGACGACGAAGACGCCTTTTTTTCCGAGGAGGGACTCGAGGAGGATTTTCTGAGCGGCTTGGTTCGCGACGCCGTTGCGTCGGCCGTCTCCGCGGCGGCGCGCGGGGCTGGCGAGCCTCGGCCCGCGGCGGAGCGCGCGCCGTTCGACGTGGGCGATCTGGACGACTCGAGCGCGGGGGGGCACGCCGTCATTCACGACGGCGGGAGGGGTGACGAGGTGGACCGGTAGCGCGGGCTTTCGCGGGTGGTTTTTTTTCACGCGCCCCGTATATGCGGCGTGTCACCTTCTGTAAAAGCACTACACGACGGACGTGGCATAAGTGGCGGCAGTCTGCCATCCATGTCTGCATGTTCGTCGGCGAATCGCCGGTCTTCGAACGCAGACAGACCTCTGTCGCATTCGTTTCGTTGCATTTCGTCGCAGATCGGCAGTTCACTGGGCACGGATGGACACGAGCATGGATCCGAACGCCGCAGAGGTTCCTGAGGCGGTGCCCTCGGCGCCGCCCGCCGCTGAGCCTGTGCCCGCGGAGGCGACGGTACGCTTCCCGCGTCCACGATTGCCACCGAAAGCGTTTTGGCGCCGAAATTGCGCTCGGCGCGAAGAATCGCAAAGCCCCCGCCGATCTCTGACGTCTCCTCCGCTTCCTTCCCATCGCCAGGCTCCCGAACCCGCCGATCCTGTCGCCAACGCACCTGTGGACACACCCTCCGTCGCGCCCGCGGCGCCCGCTGAGCCCATCGAGGCCGCCCCGGTCGCCGATGCGATGGACACCGATTTGGCCGCCGAAGACGCGCCTGTCGCGCCGCCCGCCCCGGCGCCCGCCGCGACCGCGGAGGCCCCGGCGGGCGCCGAGGCGAACGCCGCGGCTCCGCCCCCCGTGGATGCCCCCGCGACGCCGTCGGACGCGCCCGCGCCCGAGCCCTCCGGGCGTCCCACGCGCAAGCGCGGTCGTGGCGGCGACGCCGACGCCACCGGCGACCCCGGCCGCGCGACGCAGAGCGCGCGTACGGGGGGTTTATTGACCACCGCGTCGTCCCGTCAGGCGCAAAAAGCGCTGGAGGAAGAATCCGTGTTCCGCCGCGAACGCCTGCTGGACGTCTACCACGCCGTCGAGTCTCTGTGCTTCTACACCGCGAAGGAGATCGCCGCGCAGATGCAGGTGGTGGACGGCGCGCTGACCCTGCGCGTCCCGCACGGCCCCACGTGCATGCGCGTGGTGGTTGCCGATCTTTTGCGCGTTTTGCCAAAGCACGTCTTAGCACTGCGCGCGACGTCGGAGGAGAACGCGCGCGCGTGGTTCCCGCAGCCGGATACGCACTGGGGGTTGGAGTCGTCTTCGCAGCTTCCGGAGTACACTCGCAGAGCGTTGAGCTTGCTGGAGACGCTGTGCGAAGTCGCCGCCTCGGGCAAACACAGGCGTCTGTACCAGAAGATCGACGCCGACGCGGTGAACGCGACGCAGGACTTGGCGCTCGTCTCCGCGCTGGAGCTCGCGGCGAAGAAGAAAATCAAACGGAAAATCGGCGCCGTCGCGGACTCGCCCGAGGCGATCGCAGACGCCGCGCGCTTCCTGGAGCTCGCCAAGACCGCCGCGCAGACCCTCAAAGCCGTCTGCACGCTCTACGAGTGGCGCGACCCCTACGTCGCCGCCGCCGCCGCCGCGTGGCCGCCGCGCAAATCCAGGAAACCGGACGGCGCGCCCGGATCGGACACTTTGCTGGACGCCGTCGTGAACGGCGCATTCGTCGCGCTGCGCCGCGCCACGCCCAGGCCGGGCGTGGGGATCGTCAAGTCCGTCGCGGAGGTGGCGCCCGCCAGGGCGCTCCTCGCCGGCGCCGCGCGTCTGGCGGGCGTCGAGGGCGCCGCCGGCGTCTTGGCGCGAGGCGGCGTGGACAGGCTGAGGCCGGTGCTCCGCCTCGGCCTCGCGGCGGTGCGGCTCGCCGCGGCGGCGCCGGGGGACAACGCGCCCGCGCTGGCGCGCGCCGCCGCGGAGGCTGCGCACGCGGAGGCGGCGCGCCTGGGCGCCGCGGCGGTGGCGGCGGGCGAGGCGGTGGGCGAGGCGGCGATCGACGAGGCGGGTGAGGCGGGCGAGGCGGCGTCGCCGGC
>MDSV01031171.1_pt1 | contig 19720 bp, 20 predicted proteins | sample 810851 | NCBI WGS metagenome assembly MDSV01 (sample SAMN05326640, study PRJNA326480) | marine metagenome | isolation source: seawater | place: Atlantic Ocean: North East | collected 2012 | reverse complement strand
TAGCAATATTAGGTTCTTGATATCCATCTGTCTGAAAGCTGCTTAAATACAATCCAATATAAAATCCAATGCCAAGAACAACTGGTAATATTTCAGGTCTAATATCTAATTTACCCTTTAAGAATTCTTTTAAATATGTATTTACTGCTAGATACATTCCATATCCAATCATTAATAAGGCAATAAAAATATTAAATATATCGGTAAAGTTTTTATATAAAAAATCTATTAATGAAGAAAATAAAAATACACTTAACAACATCCCAAATAAAAGAGGGGCTATTAAATTTAATTCTTTAAATTTACTTAAGAAACTTAATATCTTTTCATATACACCAAACATTAGTGCAACAGTTGCGCCTGATATTCCTGGTAATAATTCAGACAATCCAATAAATATACCTGCTATAAAATATTTAATTTTTTCTTTCATACATCACTACCATCTTCAGATTTTCCTGCCAACATTGGAACAAATGATACTTCCTCATATTGCTCTTCCTCAACTTCATTATTTTTACATTTAGTTATTACTTTTAATATCTGTCTAGACCCCCCAACAGGTATGACTAATTTTGCATCTTGGTTTAATAGAGTAATCAAATCTTTTGGATACTCTCTTGGAGCAGCAGCGCACAAGATTCCATCATACTTAACCTTCTCATCCCAATCTTGATATCCATCGCCATATTTAAATGAAACATTATTAATATTTAGACTTAATAGATTTTCTCTTGATTTTAAAACTAATGGCTTAATTCTTTCGATTGCATCAACTTTTTCACTAAAAAAAGATAAAACTGCTGATTGGTAACCGCACCCAGAACCAAGATCTAATAATCTATCAAAAATCTTACCTCTTGTTTTGGTATGAGAAATTAATAATTCTGTCATTCTTGCAACAATATATGGCTGAGAAATAGTTTGCTTATAGCCTATTGTTAAGGGTCTATTTTCATAAGCCCTTGACCGTAAGGCTTCATCAAGAAAAATATGTCTTGGTATTTGAGAAATAGCATCCAAGACCCTAAAATCTTTTATTCCTAATTCAAGAAGAGTCTCAATCATCTCTTCTCTAACTCGCCTAAATGTAAAACCTGAATTACTCATTAATTAGGTCTGACAATTCATCAATATATTTATTTGAATTAAGGCTGTAATCTAAAACTGAAACCGATACATATCCATTTTTAATAGCTTCTGCATCAGTCATAAAATTTGCCTTCATTGGTTCTCCTGAGTATGCATATCTATATGTTGATATATTTTTATCTTCGCTTGAATTTTCTAATTGTATTGGTCTAGCAGGAATATCTCTTTTTGAAATACCAGTTGCTTTAATTCCTTTAAATTCATTTTTGCTTATGTCAGGAAAGTTAATATTTATAACCTTTTCTTTAAATTTATCTCCAGAAGATACCAAAATATTAATGATTTCAATTGATTTATTACTAATAAAGTCTATATCTTTTGCATCATAAGATGCGATTGATATTGCTACAGGAGGATGCTTTAAGTTTCTTCCACCTACTGCTGCTCCAACAGTACCTGAGTATAAAACATCATTACCAATATTTGCTCCATGGTTAATGCCTGAAATCACAATATCAAATTCAAAATCTACAATACACAATAAACCTAAATAAGAACAATCTGCAGGAGTGCCATCAACCGCATATATTCTTTCATCTATTTTAATAACCTCAATCTCATTAAGATATGAAATAGCAGCACTCATCCCACTACAATTATTCTTTGGTGCAACAATCCAAACTTCATGATCCTTAGATAATTTTTTATAAAGGTTTCTTAAATTAGGTGCGTCATAACCATCATCATTTGTTAGTAATATTTTCATGTCACTTCTCTTAAATTAACCAAGCTTTGAACAGCAATAGCTTTGTTTGAACCAATGATACCTATTTTTTCTGAAGTTGTAGCTTTCAAGCCAATTTTAGAAATTGGGATTTTTAAAATATTAGATAATTTATCTAATATATCTTCTCTATAAGGGTTTATTTTTGGAAACTCACAAATAATAGTTGTATCAATATTGTATATTTCTAAATTTAAAATTTTCAGTTCATTTAAACAAAATTCAATTATCTTTGAACTATCAATATCTTTATTAGCTTCATCTTGATCAGAGAAAAATTTACCAATATCTCCTAATCCTGCTGCACCTAATATTGAATCAGCAATAGAATGAAGTAAAACATCTCCATCAGAATGTGCAATAATTTTATAATCACAATCTATTTTAAAACCTCCTAGAACAATTCCATTACCTGATTCATATTTATGAAGATCAAAACCTAAACCGCTTCTTGTTAGAAACTTATCAAGAATCTCAATATCTTCAGGTTTTGTGATTTTTATATTTGATCTTTTTCCTTTAACTTTAGATGTTGGAAGATTTGAATATTCAATTGCAAAAGATTCATCAGGTGCATCAATATCATCATCTATACACCTTTGAATTGAATTCTTTAAATCATTAAATTTTGAAATTTGAGGTGTTTGAACTAAATAAAATTCATTTTTATCCATAGTTTTATCAAGAGGGCCTCTTTTCTTTAATGAATCATAAACTGGGGTATATAAGAATGAGCAGCTTGATTCTGAATTATTAATATCATGATATAAATTTATTAAATCATCCTCTGAGATGTTTGGACGAGCTGCATCATGAGTAACAATATACTCATAGTTTTCATTTATAGATTTTAAAGCATTATTTATTGATTCTTGTCTTGTAAAACCGCCTTGCACATATTCTATTTTTTTAGATATATAAAAATCTTGGTCTTTAATAAAATTATCTTCTTTAGAAATTGCAATAATTATTTTTGCTACATAGCTGGAATCTAAAAAAGGTCTAACTGCGCTTTCAATAATTGATTTTCCATTTAATTTTATATATTGCTTAGGGATATTAGACTCATATCTCTTGCCTATTCCAGCCGCAGCTATTATTACCAATAAACTATTTGTCTTCATTTTGTTTTTTTTCTTTGCCTTGTTCTTTAAAAGTTATAAATTCTTCAGATGGATATGTAAGATTTAATTTTTCTCTAGCAAAATTTTCTATGTGATCATTTGAGCTTTGTGCATTATTGATCTCAAACTCAAGTATTTCGTTTTGTTTTTTTAAATCTTTATTTTTATTTTGTAAATTATTATTCTCTTCAATAAGTTCATTTCTTGTTGAATAATTATTATCTCCAAAAAAAATACTTCTAAAAAGGAAGGATACTATTAAAATTAAGAAAAAGATTAATAAGAAATAAAGCTTATTCATTTAAGCAAAATATCACTACTTTCTTCTTCTATCCAAAGCAATCTATTATATTTTGCAATTCTATCAGACCGACAAGGCGCGCCAGTTTTTATTTGATTGATTCCTAGCCCTACAGCTAAATCAGAAATTGTTGTATCTTCTGTCTCGCCGGACCTATGAGAAACAATGGGTTGAAAATTATTTTTCTTAGCATAATCTATTGTTTCAATCGTCTCAGTAAGTGAACCAATTTGATTAAATTTAATCAGAATTGAATTTGCAATATTTTCCTTAACCCCTTCTTCTAAAATTACTTTATTAGTAACAAATAAATCATCGCCTACGAGTTGACATTTATCGCCTAATTGAGAAGTTAGTAACTTCCATCCATCATGGTCATTTTCATCCATCCCATCTTCTATTGAGGTTATAGGATATTTATCTACTAACTCTCCAAGATAACTAACAAGTTCGGATGATGTAAAATTCTTATTTTCACCTTTCATAAGATAATTTTTGCCATCAAAAAATTCACTTGCGGCACAATCAAGGGCTATATTTATATCTTTTTTGAGTTCTAAATTTGAATTTTTTATTGCTTGAATGATTAATTTTATAGCTTCTTCGTTTGATTCAAGGCTAGGAGCAAAGCCACCTTCATCCCCAACTGCAATTGAGTGGCCATTTGATGAAAGTATTGTTTTTAGATTATGGTAAATCTCTACTGACCATTGCATTGCTTCTTTAAAACTTTTAGCTCCACTCGGTATAATCATAAATTCTTGTATATCTATATTATTGTTTGAATGCTCGCCACCATTAAGAATATTAAACATTGGCATAGGCATGATGGGATCAATAGAATCATTAGTAATATCTTTATAAATATTGGAAAAATGTTCATATAAAGGTATTTTTTGATTCTTAGAGGCAGCTTTTGCAATACCAATAGATATTGCCAAAATAGCATTTGCGCCCATAATCGATTTATTTGAAGTTCCATCAAATTCTATTAAAGTTTTATCAATCTCATTTTGATTACTAGGATCTTTCCCAATTATCAGTGAAGACAATTTCTCATTAATGTTTAAAACTGCTTTGAAAACACTTTTGCCATGATAGTCCTCTCCACCATCTCTAAGTTCAATTGCCTCTTTAGATCCAGTTGAAGCCCCGCTTGGAACCATGGCTATTGCTGAAGTTCCATCATCAAGACTAATTTTACAAGAAATCGTAGGTATACCTCTAGAATCAAAAACTTGAATGGCCTTAACATTTGATATTTTTGACATTATTAACTTATCTCTAAATCATTTTGATCTTTAATAAAATCATCCAAATCTTTAATTTGAGTTATAAATTCTTCTAATACAGCTAATGGCAAAGCACATGGGCCATCGCACTTAGCATTATCGGGGTCTGGATGAGCTTCAAGAAATAGTCCTGCTATAGACTGAGACATTCCACCCTTTGCAAGACTTAATAGATACTCCCTTCTTCCACCTGTAGCGCTTCCAAGGCCTCCAGGTAATTGAAGTGAATGGGTTACATCAAATACAACTGGTTTAGATAAGCCTTTTAAAATCTGAAAGTTTAAGGTATCAACAACAAGATTATTGTAGCCATATGAGTTTCCTCTTTCACATAGAATAATATTTTCATTTCCTGCCGAACTACATTTTTCTATAATATTAGACATCTCTGGAGCAGATAAAAACTGTGGTTTTTTAAACTGTATAATAGATTTTGTTTTAGCAGCAGCTTTTACTAAATCTGTTTGTCTTGCTAAAAAAGCTGGGATTTGAATAACTTCACATATCTCAGATACAGTCTCTGCCTGATTTGGTTCATGAATATCAGTGATTACAGGTATATCAAAAGTTGTTGATATTTCTTGAAGTATTTTAAGCCCTTCTTCCATTCCAGGGCCTCTAAAAGAATTAATTGAACTCCTGTTTGCTTTATCAAAGGAACCCTTAAAAACATAATTAATATTTATTTTCTGAGTTACTTCCTTAAACTTTTCAGCAATTTTCATTGCTAAATCTCTTGATTCTAGAACATTCATCCCACCCATAAGTATCATTGGTTCTGAATTATCTATTTTAAAATCTCTTAGATTCATATTTATGAGTTTTTAATTGTGCTCTTAATGTAACTATTGAAAATAGGATGGCCATCTCTTGGATTTGATGTAAATTCAGGATGAAATTGGCATGCCAAAAACCATTTATGTTTAGGAATTTCTATCATTTCTACTAGCTTACCATCAATAGAAGTTCCTACAACATCAAGACCTGAACTTATCATTGCTTCCTTAAATTTAGGATTAACTTCATATCTGTGCCTATGCCTTTCAACAATTTCTAAATTCTTATACATTTTATAGGAATTTGAACTTTTCTTTAGCTTGCATAATTGTCCACCAAGCCTCATAGTTCCTCCTAAATCAGAATTTTTATCTCTTTTTTCTTTTCTTCCTGAAATATCATTCCATTCAGTTATAAGTCCGATAACTGGGAATTTAGTACTCTTATCAAACTCTGTGCTATTTGCATTTTTTAACCCTAATACATTTCTAGCATATTCAATAATAGCTACCTGCATTCCTAAGCAAATTCCTAAATAAGGGATATTATTTTCTCTAGCAAACTTGCAGGCTAGAATCATTCCTTCCACACCTCTCTGACCAAAGCCGCCAGGAACTAAGATTGCATCAGCTCTTTTTAAAGTTTTTCTAACATTTTTAGTTGTTAAATCCTCAGCTTGTACAAAGTTTATATTTACCTTGGCTTTATTTTTTATTCCAGCATGTTCTAGAGCTTCATTAATTGATTTATATGAATCTTTGAGCTCTGTATATTTTCCTACAAAACTGACATTAACTTCTCTCTCTGGAAGAAGCTTTGCCTTAACTACCCTCTTCCAATCATTTAGTTTTGGGTCTTTTGATTTAATATTAAGTTTATCTAATATTGTCTTATCAACTTTTTGTTTATTTAATAGGGCTGGAATTGAATAAACTGTTTCAACATCATGCATTGATATCACACTTTTAGTTGGAACCGAGCAGAATTGTGCAATTTTATTCCTTTCATCTTTAGGAAGCTCTTGTTCGGACCTACAGATTAATACATCTGGACTTATTCCCAAAGATCTTAGTTCTTTTACAGAATGTTGTGTAGGTTTTGTTTTGAGTTCTCCTGATGCATTAATGTATGGTACTAGCGTCAAGTGAACAAAAGCCCATGAAGAATTTGGCATCTCAAGAGCCATTTGTCTTAATGCCTCAACAAAAGGCTGGCTTTCTATATCTCCTACGGTCCCACCAACTTCAACAATTGCAATATCTTTATTTTGTCCTCCCTCCTTAATTCTCTTTTTTATTTCATTTGTAATATGTGGGATTACTTGAACAGTGCCACCTAAATATTTTCCCTTCCTTTCATTTTTTATAACAGTTTCGTATACCTTGCCAGCAGTAAAATTATTTTTTTTAGATGCTTCAAATCTAACAAATCTTTCATAATGACCTAAATCAAGATCTGTTTCTGTTCCATCATTCGTAACAAAAACTTCTCCATGCTGAAAAGGACTCATTGTACCTGGGTCAACATTTATATATGGATCAACTTTTATCAAAGAAACTGATAGATCTCTTGATTCTAATAGGGCGCCAATAGAGGCAGCAGCTATACCTTTGCCAAGTGATGAAACCACTCCACCCGTAATAAAAATATACTTAGTATTTGCCATCATTTAAATCAATCATGATGGGTATTTAGAATAACAGATTAGATATAATTGATAAACAAATTTCTAAAATAAAAAACTACTTTAGGCTTTTGTATATCTTTCTTACTCTTGATTTGATACTAGTCATTAAATAATATGATATTAAATCATTTGATTTCGCAACATTAGAGATAGGAAGTCTTGGAGAAAAAAATTCGACCCAATCACCTACTTTACATGAGCTTAAATTAGAAACATTTATAGTAGTAAGGTCCATACTAACCTTACCAAATACTTCTGCTTCTTGATCATTTATTAATACCTTGGTGTCATCTTTTATACTTACTGGAAGACCATCAGCATATCCGATGTAAACAGAAGCAATTTTCATTTCATTTTTGGCTACAGCACGGCCATCATATCCAACTTTTTCATCTTTTTGTATTGTCCTAATATTAATAATTGGGGACCTTAATGTCATTGCTGTTTTGATTTCTTTATCATTTATATATCCACCATAAATACCTATTCCACATCGAACCCAATCATGAGCCTGTTCGGGAAAATTCATAATACAACCCGTATTAGCAATGCTTTTTTCTACTTTTGAATTTAATTTTTTTGATAACTCTTCAAAAATTTTAAATTGTTCATGGTTTGTTGGGCTATTAATATCATTAGAAGACGATAAATGAGTCATTAAAACAAATTTCTTATTTAATAAAAATTCATTATGAATTTTCATAAATTCATCTATTTCAAAACCAAGTCTATTCATTCCGGTATTAACCTTAAACCATAAATTTTCATAATAATTCTTTTCATTATCATTAATAATTTTAAATTGGTTATTATTATGAATTACCAAGTCAAGATCATTTTCTTTGGCAAACATAAATTCATCTTGTGAATAGATTCCTTGCATTAATAGAATTTTTTTATTTGAGAGCTGTCTTATCTTTTTTGCTTCATCTGTCCTTACTACTCCATAGCCATCTACAAGATCATCAATATCACTAACAATTCTCTCAAGATGATGCCCATAAGCATCGGATTTTATGACAGCCAAAAATTTTGATGATTTTTTAAGTTTATTCTTTATATATGCAATATTTCTTCTAAAAACTGCTGGGTCAATTATTAATTCTGAATTAATCAGAGTCATTCGTTAGAATTATAATAGTCAGCACTTGAATAATTCTCAAATCTTGTAAATTCCTCTAAGAATGTAAGTTTTATCGAACCGGTTGGACCATTTCTTTGCTTACCCACATCAATTTCTGCGACGTTTCCTAGGACAGTCTCTTTATCGTATTGTTTTTCTCTATAAATAAATAAAATTACATCTGCATCCTGTTCAATAGCACCAGAGTCTCTTAAGTCTGCCATTACTGGTCTTTTATTAGGTCTTTGCTCAACTTGCCTATTTAATTGTGACAATGCAATGATTGGAACGCTTAATTCTTTTGCCAATGATTTTAACGATCTAGAAATTTCAGTGATTTGGTTTACTCTATTTTCCGTTGAATTAGGGATTTGCATTAATTGAAGATAATCTACAACTATAAGCGACAATCCATGATCTTCTGATCGTGCAAGTCTTCTAGCCTTTGACCTTAGTTCCATGGGTGATAACATTCCACTTTCATCAATAGATAAAGATAAATTTTGCAGTCTGCCGCTTTGTTCTGTTAACCTATTTAAATCATCATTAGTTATTTTGCCTGATCTAACTTCTTGCAAATTTACTTTACTCATTCCAGATAATAATCTTGTTGTTAATGACTCTGCAGACATCTCCAGACTAAAAATTAATACCCCTCCTAATGTTTCTTTATCAAGTAAAACATTCTCTGCAATATTCATAGCTAGAGATGATTTACCCATTCCTGGTCTTCCAGCAATAACTATTAGATCGCCTTTGTGCATACCCTGTAGTTTATTATCTAAATCTTTATAGCCTGTGGTAGTTCCAATTAATTTTCCAGGATTGCTTGATAATTCATGAAGTCTATCTAAAGCAGATGGAACAAGTTTTCTTATTTGTTTAATTTCAAGACTATCTTGATTAGTTTCATCATTCAAAGCAAAAATCATGCTTTCTGCTTTGTCCAAAATAGCAGACCCATTTAAACCTTGAGGGTTGCGAATTAATTCTGCTATATCAGAATTAGTTTGCATTAATTTTCTTGCAATTGATCTTTCTCTTATGATCTCAGCATAAGCATCAAGATTTGCAGCTGAAGGAGTTGACGTTGCTAATTCTATTAAATAATCTTTACCGCCTACTTTATTTAAAAAGTTCTTATTATCAAGATTTTCAGATATGGTTAGTGGGTCGAGAGGTTTGTTTTTTTCAACAAGCTCTGACATTGACTGAAAAATCATTTGATGTTTTTCAATATCAAAATCAGTTTCTCGTATAACCTGAATTACCTTATCAAATCTATGAGTTTCAAGCATTAGTCCTCCAAGGACTGCTCTTTCTGCCTCATTAACTTGTTCGCTTTGGTAAGTACTTATATCTGACATCGGAATATGATTTTTACATCATATTTTAAAATATACAACTACTCTGGCAATACTTTTACTAAAACTTCAACACTTATTTCAGGATGAACGCTTATCATAATATTATGATCGCCTATCTCTTTTATAGGACCATCAGGAAGTTGGACTTCACTTTTATCAATTTGAATTTTATTATTACTAAAAGAGTCAGATATTTCTCTGGTTCCAACAGAGCCATACAAAGCCCCTTCTTCAGTAACAGGAACTTTAATCTCACATTTTGAACCTTCTATATCTTTTGCTCTAGCTTGAGCTTTAATAAAGATATCTTCTGATACTGCTGCCAATTCATCTTTTTTAGATTCAACTTCACTGATATTCTTAGTACTGGCAAATGCAGCTTTTTTTTGTGGTATTAAGAAATTTCTAGCATAGCCTGAATTTACTTCAACTATATCGCCAATCTCTCCTAATCTTTGTATCTTATCTAATAAAATAATTTTCATAACTTATTTATGCATGTCCGTATATGGTAATAGTGCTAAAAATCTTGCTATTTTAATATACCTAGTTATCTTTCTTTGATTTGATGCTGATATACCTGTTACTCTTGCGGGAATTATCTTGCCAGTCTCTGTAATGAATTGTTTCAAGATATTGACATTCTTATAATCAAACTTCTTTGGTAACTCATATTTATTCATCTTCTTCCTCATTAATTTTATCTTTAGAATCAAGCTCTTCTTTATTTTCTAATTTTTCATCTTTTTCTTGAGAATTTGCTTTGTCAACTTCAGTGTTTTTCTTTAATTCTATTTTTTCAGACACTTCTTTAGTTTTTTTATTATCTATTTCCTCGGAATCATTTTTTTTGTCTTTGGAATCAATTAATAATTGAGACTCTTCTCCGGAATGTTCTTTAACAGAAATAAAAAGATGTCTAATAATGGATTCATTATATTTAATTTTATTTTCAACTTCGATTAATTTAATTGGGTCGCCTTCTATATTAAATAATAAATAATGCCCCTTATTATGGTTATTTATAGAGTATGCCAGCTGTCTCCTGCCAATATCTTCATGCTTAATAATATTAAATGAATTACTATTAAGTAATTTTTCAAAATCCTTTATAAAAATATCTATCTTTGAGGAAAGATTAGGGTTAAGTATGATTGCAGCTTCGTATTTTTTCATAGTATTCCTTTTGATTAAAGATTTTTACAAGCAGTAAAAACCAAGGAAAGCGCATTCTAATTGAATTATTATCTATTATCAATACTCACTTTTTACGATACGTAAAAGTTTAGAAAAAATACCTTGTTTTTGTTCAGCTAGCATTTCATGATTCATTTGTTTAAATCCATGCTCAATTAAACCAATTGAAGTAGAGTATATTGGATTTTGTAAAATTGATTCCATTCCTTTAAATTTTGAGGGGACGCCTAATCTAACAGATGTTTGAAATACAGATTCTGCTAATTCTACTACTCCTTCCATTTTTGAGGTGCCACCTGTAAAAACTATTCCAGCAGAAATTTTATCCTCAAAACCATTTCTTTTAATTTCTGCTTTAATTAAATCAAATAATTCTGAATAGCGAGGTTGAATAATATCAGCTAATGCTGTTCTGGATAATTCTCTTGGGGGCCTGCCTCCAACGCCAGGAACTTCAACACTTTCGTCATCTTTTGTAAATTCAGTAACTGCACATCCATGTTTTTGTTTGATTTCCTCCGCTTGAGGAGTTGGAGTTCTCAAGGCTTGTGCTATATCACTTGTAACTTGATCTCCTGCAATAGGGATAACTCCAGTAAAAACTATTGATCCAGAGTTAAATATTGCTATGTCTGTGGTACCTCCTCCAATATCTACCAAACAAACGCCTAAGTCTTTTTCATCTTCAGATAATATAGAATGAGAACTTGCAAGTTGTTCCAATACAAAACCATTGACTCCGAGTTCACAATTCTTAATGCATTTTTCAATATTTTTTATTGCGCTACTAGCACATGTTACAAGATGAACTTTTGCTTCTAATCTAACACCAGACATTCCCAATGGATCTAAACTAACTTCCTGATCATCAATAACAAAAGATTGTGGCAAAACATGAAGCACTCTTTGATCAGAAGGTATCGAAACTGCTTGAGCAGACTCTATTACTCTATCAATATCAATAGATGTAACCTCATTATCTTTAATTCCAACAGCCCCTTGAGAATTTAAACTTTTAATATGGTTGCCTGCTATACCAACATAAAATGATTTAATCTTTTCCTCAATCATTGACTGAGCTTGTTCTACAGCCTTGCTTATTGCATCTGTTGTTGCATCTATGTTAACTACAACTCCTTTTTTTAATCCGCTAGATGGATAAGCTCCTAGTGCAACTATTTCTAATTTATTTGACTCATTATACTTCCCAACGATGCAAACCACTTTTGATGTGCCTATATCAAGACCAACGACCATATTAGAATTTTTACTATTGCTTGCCATAATTTAAAGCTACTCCATCCTTATATCTTACATCTATAATACTAGGTATTTTTGAAATCTCTAACAAATAATTAACAGTCTTTTGATAATTATTAAATCTTTTTTTAGTAAGTTCATTGCCAAATCTAATTAAAGTATTTTTAGATTTGATATCCCATCCATTAACATAACTATAATTAATGCTATTAATTTTAAATTGTATCGGCGCAGTTGATTCAATAATATTGATTAATTTAATTACTTGCCTAAGATCATCAATTGGGCCTTTTACCATAATTAAATTTTTTTTAGATTGATCAAAATTAAATTTATTTAAATCTCTGTCATAAAAATACGTTTCATTAAAAATAAAAATAGGTTCCCTATTTGCGATATTTATAAAAACTTTTTTGCTGAATGGTTTATACCTAATAGAATATTTTTTAATCCAGTCCTGATCATTAATTAAATACTCCATTTCTTTTTTAGATTTAGAAAGATGTATATTATCGACGAATTCTTTTTGAGATTTATATTCAAAACCTGACTCAAAATTAATATTTATCTCATAACTTTTTCCTAAACTTAATGATGTAAAAAATAATAAAGAAATCAATAATAAATTTTTATGCAACATAAGAAATGATCCTTCTAACAACCTCTGAATAAGAAAGTCCTATAAAACTGCCTGATTTAGGCACGCAACTATGAGTAGTCATTCCAGGAACAGTATTTATTTCAAGCACATAAAAAATACCATCCATGTCCTGAAGAATATCAACCCTAGCCCAACCGCTGCAATTAAGCGCTTTATATGCTTTTAAAGAAATCTTATTTATTAGATTTAAATCTTTTTCGCTTAATTTAGCTTCAGCTAGAATAGTTTCATCTGATATATATTTTGCATTGTAATCATAAAAGTCATTTTTTGTTTGAATTTCAATTGGAGGAAAGCATTCATCATTTATTATTGTTACAGTATATTCTTTACCTTCTATCTCTTCTTCAAATAGAAATTCTCTTGATTTATCTATACAAGATTTTCTAGCATTAATGAATTCATCATCGTTAGAGATCTTAAATATATCAATACTTGAACCATCTTCAGATGGCTTCATGAATAAGTTTTTTTTATAACCAAATTTATCTTTAAATTTAGTAAAAGGATTGAAACTATCATCCTTTAAGGAGTGAAGTGAAACTGCTTTAGGCGTTTTAATATCTTTCTTAAATAGAATATTTTTACAAGTAGCTTTATTCCAGGTATTTTTACATCCAATGGTTCCAGAACCAGTATACTGAATTCCTAAATCATCTAACCTATCTTGAAGTGAACCTCCCTCTCCTTCAACGCCATGCAATGCTATAAAGACAAAGTCAAAGTCTTTAAGAGTTTTTAGATCATCAATATCTTTAAAATCCTTTATCGTTGCCTCATGCCCTAATTCAATTAATGCATTCGTAACACCATTTCCACTTTGAATAGAAATATCTCTTTCAGCGGATGTACCACCACATATAACTACAATCTTTTTTATATCATCCATTTGTCTTTTATAGACTCACATACCTTTGAAATACTACCCGCCCCTTGAGTAACTAAGATATCAAATGATCCCTTTTTATTATTAATAACATCTATTACATCATCATGATTATTAACATAAGAGACATCCTTATGTCCTAATTGCTTTATTGTCTCAGAGATTGTTCTTGAATTTATACCCTTAATTGGTTTTTCACTTGCAGAATAAATATCTAATAATATCAGAGAGTCTGTTTCACTTAATACTTGAACAAAATCTTCAAATAATTGGGCTGTTCTTGAATATCTATGTGGCTGAAAAATCATACAAACTTTTTTATTGGGATACTCCTCTTTGTATGCTTGTATATTTGATTTTATTTCAAGTGGATGATGACCATAATCATCTATTAAAATGATATTCTTGGAACTGATCTTTATATTATGTTTTTCATACCTCCTTCCAACTCCAGAAAATTGATTAATTCCCTTTCTTATAAGACTGATTGGTACTCTTTCTTCCAAAGAAACAGCAATTGATGCTGCAGCATTAAAAACATTATGTTTACCAGGTAGGTTCAATTTAAATTTATATACTTTATTTTTTCTAATATTAAGAATATTAAACTTTTGACTTCCTTTTAGTGGTTCAATGTTAACAATCTGGTAATCACAATTTTTTGATTCACCAAAACTAATTTGTTTTCTTGAAACTCTTTTAGAAATTTTATTTATGTTCTTATCATCACCATTTATAACTATATACCCATAAAATGGGACATTTTCTAGAAACATTACAAATGAATCTAGTAGACTTTCAAAATTATTGTTGTAATGAACTAAATGATCATCATCTATATTTGTTAGCACTGCCACATCTGGTTGAAGATGGGTAAATGTTCCATCGCTTTCATCAGCCTCTGCTATAAAATAATTACCGTCGCCTAAGTAAGAATTTTCATTAGCACTTAATACTCTTCCCCCTACTACATAAGTTGGACTCAAATTAGAAACACTAAATATTTTTGCAATCATGCTTGTAGTAGTTGTTTTCCCATGACTTCCTGCAACTGCAATACTTTCATACCCAATCATAATACTACCTAACATTTCTGCTCTTGGAATGATCGTTATTGAATCTTTTTTTGCTTTAACAATTTCAGGATTTTTTTTATCAATCGCAGAAGACATAACTACCAAATCAGATCCTCTTATATTTTTTTCAGAATGTCCTATATAAACTTTTGCTCCATCATTTCTAAGCTTTTTTAGTTCTTTTGAGTCAGAAATATCTGATCCAGATATCTTATAACCTTTTTGTAATAATACTTTTGCAATACCAATCATGCCTGCACCACCAATGCCTACAAAGTGAATATTTTTTATTTTCTTAAATAGCTTCATTTAGATAGGTAATTTTCAATATGCTCTACTATTATTTTTGAGGCGTTAATATGTTGATTATTTTTAATATTTCGCCAATCTAAATATATTTTATTTTCAATAATATTTTTCAATTTTTCTTGCAGTTGATTTATATGTGATTTTTGTTCGTGCATTATACCCATCTTTATATTTTCAATGCTTTTTGCATTTTCAACCTGATGATTATCAATAGATGTTGGGAGAGGAATAATTATAATGCCTCTTTTAAGAGAGGTAATTTCTGACAAACTTAAAGCACCACCTCTAGATATAACAAAATCAGACCATAGTATATTATCAATAGGATTTTGATAAAATTCAGAAACCTCAGCATTGACTCCATCCGAGCTATATAAATTATTCACTTCTTGAAAATTATCTTTTCCGCACTGATGAATAATTTTTATATCATAAGGAAGGTTTTTAAATACTCTTGGAACTTTTTTATTGATATATTCCGCACCTTGACTACCACCGGTTATATAAACTTTGATAATTGAGTTGTCATCATGTAAATATTCTTTATGGCTTATAAGTGAATCTCTTATAGGATTTCCAGTTAAAATAGAATTCTTTAAGCCTTCTATAGGCAGTCCAAGAAAATTAATTTTAGAGACTTTTATTAAAAATTTATTAGCAGATCCAATAACAGCATTTTGCTCATGAATAAAAATCGGTTTTCTTGTTATCCAACAAGCAATTCCAGCCGGAACAGTTATAAAACCGCCGAAACCAACCATTCCATCAATTTTTTCTTTATTAATAATTTGAATAACTTTAAAAATATTAATAAATGCTTTAAATAAAAACTTTATTTTATTTATAAAATTGTTTCCACGAAAACCATCTATGGAAAGTTCATAGGAAATTGAATTAAATTCTTTAAAAGCATTTCTTTCAATTTCAGAACCTGTTCCAACCAGAATGACTTCATGATTATTTTTAATTAGCTCTTTGGTAATTGCTGCTGCAGGAAACACATGACCACCTGTTTTTGCTGCTACGATTAAAAATTTCATAACCTAATATATTTTATTTTCATTATTAATTCTAAGAACTATTCCCATTAAAGATAACATTATAATTATGCTTGTGCCTCCATAACTTATAAAAGGAAGGGTGAGTCCTTTTGTTGGGAGCAATCCTATATTTACTCCAATATTAAGTATTGTTTGTATTGCTATTAAGAGAAAAATACCAAAAACTGTATATCCTTGAAATAGTCTACCTTTTTTAAATGATTGTAATGCTATTGATAATAAACCATAAAACATTGTCATAAATAAAGATATTAAAAATAGTCCTCCTAGGATTCCTAATTCTTCAACAAGGATTGCAAAAATAAAATCTGTATGAGCTTCAGGTAAGAAAAAACTTTTTTGAAAACTGTTACCCAATCCAACACCTAACCATCCTCCTTGACCTATGCTAATTAGAGAATTTGATAATTGCCATCCTGCTTTTTGAACAACATCTACTGCAAATGGATCTGTAAATGCTAAAACTCTAGCTAACCTCATAGGTGATGTGCTTATAGCTAAGTATCCTAGTAATGCGATTAATAACACTAATAAGATCATTTGAGAAAATGAAATACCAGCATAAAAAAGAATACCCATTACTAAAACACATATAATCGCAGTTGAGCCAAGATCCGGCTGCCCCATAATTAAAACAGATATAATAAATAATAAAGCTAAAGGTTTTAAAAAGCTTCTTAAAGAATTTATTTCTGACATTCTTCTAACCGAATAGCCAGAGATATAAAGTATCAAGCTAAATTTACATATTTCTGATGGTTGTATATTTATAGGGCCAAATCTAATCCATCTAATGCTTCCGTTAACACTTGTTCCAATCTCTGGTATAAAAAGAATAATCAATAAAAGAATACTTATTAACATAAAAACCCAATCAGCTTTATACAAAAAATCTGAGGGCAAGACCAAAAAAATTATCATAGCAATCAATCCAAACGCTACAAATAAAACTTGTCTTTGAGCAAAATGAAATGGGTTTGATGTCATATCATCAGCAATGTAAATACTTGAAGATGCGACCATTACCATTCCTAAAATTAGTAAAGTGGTTAACGGCAAAATAATTAGAATATTATTCTTGCTTATACTCATTTAAATATTTTTTTCACTAAAAAATTAAAGTATTCGCCTCTTTCAACGAAGTTACTAAAGTCATTCCCACTTGGATAGCCAGGTGAAAAAAGAATATTCTTATAATTATTTTCTTCTTTGATTGATCTTAATAATTCCTCTAATGAGTTATGAGCTAATTTTTTTGGGTGTTCTATACAACTTTCAATTTCTTTAACATGCTTTCCAAAAATAAAAATCTCTTTTGGACCTTCAATTGAAATTTTTCTATATCCTTCTTTTTTAGGGTCTCCACATACTATTAATATATATTCTGAATTTTTAAAAAAATCATTAGCCTGTTTTAAAGCATATGATAGTGAGTGAAAATTAGTAGATTTTGAATCATTAATCATATTTTCTGACAGCATCTCAAATCTAAATGGAAGATTTTTAAATTTAATTCTATTAGCTTTAGTTTTTGTAATCCATTCAAACAATAGATATGGATCCATTTCGTTTGAAATTTTTTCCTTAGCTAAAAGAATTTTTTCTTTAGCTTTTTTATATTCCTCTAAACCGCCATGATAATCTAAGTGATCAATATCAATATTTAACAAAATACCATAATCTAAAATATTTTCTTTCATTTTATCTAACTGAAAACTAGATAACTCTATTATTGAAAATTTTTTATCATTATTAATATGATCGAGCATTGTGGTGCCTATATTTCCAATTAAATTAACAGAATCATAGTTCTGAAAAAGTTGATACAAATGAAAGGCGGTAGTACTTTTTCTATTTGTGCCTGTTATACCTATCTTAATTGATTTATCTTCTTTAAAAAAAAGATCTATATCAGTTATTGTATTCTTATTACTACTGATAATTTTTTTAAAAACACTTCTAGGAATACCAGGACTGCAAAGGATTTGGTCAAAGTCTGTTAAATTATAATTTTTATTATAATCAGGAATATTTTTATCAAATATCTTATATTCTAAATCTTGCTTTATAAGATATCTTTCAAAAGACTTACCTGTCTCTCCATAACCATATATAAGAGACTTCATTTAAATCTACCTTAATTTGAGTGTAGCTAAAGCGATTAAAATTAATACCAGTGTAATAATCCAAAATCGAACAATAATTTTAGGTTCTGCCCAGCCTTTCAATTCATAATGATGATGAATTGGTGCCATTAAAAAAACTCGTTTTCCTCTAGTTTTATATGAAATAACTTGGATTGCTACACTTAAAGTTTCAATTACAAATACTCCGGCCATAATTGCAAATACTAATTCATGTCTCAAAATAATTGCAATAATTCCTAGAATTGCGCCTAGTGCTAATGATCCTATATCTCCCATAAAAACTTGAGCAGGGTAAGTGTTGTACCATAAAAAACCAATTCCTGACCCGATTAAAGCACCACAAAAAACTATCAATTCTCCAGACAATGGTAGATGCGGTAAATATAAATAATCTGCTATTAACTGATTACCCATTGCATAAGCTATTAAACCTAATGCACCTCCAATTAAAACAGAAGGTAAAATAGCAAGACCATCGAGTCCGTCTGTTAAATTTACAGCGTTTGAAGAACCAATAAGAACAAACATGCCAAAAATAATAAAAATAAAGGGAGACATAGGGATTATTAAGTCTTTAAAAAATGGAACAATGAAAGCGGTTTCAGGAATAATTTCGGCTGAATAGTAAAGGTAACCCATAGAAACGAAAGCAATCAAAGATTGGAATATAATTTTCTGTATTGAAGTAAGACCATCGGAGCTTTTGTGTTTAATTTTTAAATAATCATCAAAGAAACCTATTATAGAAAAACCAATAGTCACACCTAAAACCACCCAAATATACCTATTTTCTAGATCTGCCCAAAGTAAAGTTGAGATAACTAGTGAAGATAAAATTAATAACCCTCCCATGGTTGGTGTTCCACTCTTTTTATAATGTGACTCTGGACCATCTTTTCTAACATATTGTTCAAATTGCATTGATTTTAGAAAATTTATAATTAAAGGCCCCATCAGAATTGAAATAATTAGTGCTGTAAGTGTTCCACCAATGGTTCTTACCGTTAAATATCTTAAAACATCAAACCCTGGATCTACAGAAACTAAAACTGTTCCCAAATACTCAAACATCTATAAACCTCTCCATTTTCATTCCTCTAGAACCTTTTATTAAGATAACATCTTTTGAAGTAATATTTTCTTTTAAATAAGCTTTGAGATCATCTTCTTTTTTGAAAAAAATTCCATTCTTACCAAAAATATCTGCGGTCTGCTTTGTAAGATCTCCATATCCTAATAATTTATTTATACCTTTTGCTTTAGCATACTTTCCTATTTCTTTATGAAGCTTTTTTTTGTATCTTCCTAACTCAAGCATATCGCCTAATACTAAGACAGTATTTTTCTTATAATTACTTAATAAATCTATAGACTTTTTTGCTGAATCTGGGTTTGCATTATATGTATCATTAATTAAGGTAGAGCCGTTAATCCATTTTGATTTCACTTGTCTAACATTTTTAATATGTTTTGAGCAAATTGCGGTTGCAAAGCTTTTTAGTTCTTCTTTTAAGCAATAATGGACAGCAAAGCTAGCTAAGATATTTTTAATATTATGCTCCCCTTCAAGAGTAGT